>RCNE010000128.1_pt1 | contig 35691 bp, 27 predicted proteins | sample 2041361 | NCBI WGS metagenome assembly RCNE01 (sample SAMN09708229, study PRJNA481090) | Marine sediment metagenome, whole genome shotgun sequencing project. | reverse complement strand
AATTTGGTAGGAAAAATTGATCTATTTATACTTGGCCCCAAACATGTATGGAAAGGACTTGGTTTTCCTTTTGATCCTGAGGGGTTATTATCAAGCTTACCGGCAATAGGAACTGTAATAATTGGTAATTTAACAGGTCAGCTTATTACTAAATCTAAGTCAAATATAAATATTGTTAAAACTCTTTTTATTTATGGAAGTATACTCACTGTAATAGGATGGTTTTGGGGCTATATTTTCCCCATTAATAAATCACTATGGACCAGCTCATATGTATGTTATTCAGCTGGACTTGCGATCCTATTTTTGGCTTTGCTAATTTGGATTATTGACATTAAAGGTTACAATAAATGGTCAAAACCATTTATTCATTTTGGCACCAACCCATTATTCATTTTTGTATTCTCTGGCTTATATGTAAAGAGTATAATTTATCTCATTAAGTTTACGAATGATCAAGGAGAAACAATTACTGGATATAAATTTTTATATAACGACTTATTTGTTCCAATAGCTGGTAAAATGAATGGTTCATTATTATTTGCCATTACACATATTCTTTTTTTCTGGGCTTTAGTCTATATATTATATAAAAAGAAAATATTTATAAAGATTTAAAATAATAACAAAACTTGAATGCAAAATAAAAGCGCGAATATAGATATATCGTATAGTCCATCTGGTAAATTTGAAGAAACTAGATTTGAAAAAATTCACAATGTAATTTTTGAAAATTCCTATGAAGCTTCTTATATAGTAGCAAGAGAAATAGCCGACCTTATCAAACAAAAACAACTTGAAAATAAACCATGTGTATTAGGCTTAGCTACTGGTTCATCGCCTATAAAAGTATACGAAGAACTTGTTAAAATGTATAAAAAAGAAGGTTTGAGTTTTGCAAATGTAACTACTTTTAATTTGGATGAGTATTACCCAATGAAAAAGCAGAATTTACAAAGTTATCATCACTTTATGTATGAACATTTATTTAATCATATTGATATACTACCTGAAAATATAAATATTCCTGATGGAACAATTCCTAGTGAAGAAATACATCAATTCTGTTTAGATTATGAGAAAAAAATTGATGCTCTCGGTGGTTTAGATTTTCAATTACTTGGCATAGGTAGAACAGGACATGTTGGTTTTAATGAGCCAGGTTCACATCAAAACTCTGGAACCAGAAGTATTACATTAGATTATTTAACTCGTGCTGATGCTGCCTCAGATTTTTTAGGTATTGATAATGTGCCAAGAACTGCTATAACAATGGGTATTTATACTATAATTAAGGCAAAGAGAATCTTATTGTTAGCTTGGGGAATTAATAAAGCGGGTATTATAAAAAAAACTATCGAAGGAGTAATTTCTTCAAATGTTCCTGCTACCTACTTACAAACTCATAATAACATAACTTTTGTATTAGACAATGGTGCTTCATCAGAATTAACAAGAGTAAAAACACCTTGGCTTGTAACTTCATGTAATTGGACAGAAAATCTAAAAAGAAAAGCGGTAGTTTGGCTTAGTGAAACATTACAAAAGTCAGTATTAAAACTTACCGACAAAGATTATAATAATAACGGAATGTCTGGTTTATTAGTGGAAGAAGGTACTGCTTATGACCTAAACATTAAGATGTTTAATAAACTACAACATACTATATCTGGTTGGCCTGGCGGAAAACCAAACGCCGATGACACCAAACGACCAGAACGTTCTAAACCTGCCATAAAGAGGGTAATTATTTTTAGTCCTCATCCTGATGACGATGTCATATCTATGGGTGGCACCTTTGACAGATTGGTTGCACAAGGTCATGAAGTGCATGTAGCTTATCAAACTTCAGGTAATATTGCTGTTTCTGATGAAGAAGCATTGAAATTTGCTGAAGTAAATAAAATGTTTAATAGCGAATCCAAAGAAATAGATGCTATTATTAAAAGCATACATGAGAAAAAAGAAAATAGTATAGATTCAAAAGAAGTAAGAAAATTAAAAGGCTTAATTAGAAGAAGTGAATCTTTAGCTGCTACGAGGTATTTAGATTTGCATGATGAAAATGTTCATTTTTTAGACCTCCCTTTTTATGAAACTGGGACAATAAAAAAGAATAAATTATCTCACGATGATATTCAAAAGATGTGTACTATTATAGAAGAAGTGAAACCTCATCAGATATATGCAGCTGGAGACTTAGCAGATCCTCATGGTACACATAGGCTCTGTTTGGATGTATTATTTGCGGCACTCAAAAAACTAAAAACTAAAAAGTTTATGAAAGACTGTTGGGTTTGGTTATACAGAGGAGCATGGCACGAGTGGGAAACGTACGAAATAGATATGGCAGTACCCATGAGTCCCGATCAGGTATTAAAGAAAAGACATGCTATATTTTATCATCAATCGCAAAAAGATGGAGTCATGTTTCAAGGAGCTGACTCTAGAGAGTTTTGGGTACGTGTTGAAGACCGAAACAAATTAACAGCTAAAAAGTATAATAATCTTGGTTTAGCAGATTATGCAGCAATTGAGGCTTTTAAACGTTATTATTATTAGCTATTTTTTTCTTCGCAAAACTAAGGGGGAATATCATTTATAATGACAGTCTCTAAATCCATGATTTTAAAACGGGCTTTCTTTTACCCGTAAAAGACTTTAAAACTCTGCTAACAAAGGGGGTAGACTAGATATGTGCCAAAGAAACATATCTCAAATTCTACATCATCAGAATAGTATTTCTATTTAAATAACATTAAATATAATGATTTAAAAGACGAGGTGAGTAGTTCGGCGAGTGATTATATTTTCTTATTTTAAATATTTCAATATCGGTATATTATTAAAAATTTCGACTCCCATATTCTCCACATCAAGCAGAAAATCCGCATGCAAGTGCGGATTTTTTGTTCCTGAGAAAATCATAAAGCTTGGTTTAATGATTTTGGAAGGAGCGAAAAAAAACACCACGCGCAGCAATCGTACCCAGCCGCATTGCTTGGTCCTTCACTACTCTACTACCTTCAACACGACTATAATGTCTCTGCCCGTTTACCGTATTCTTTCTACACTTTTAACCTGCAAGGCACCCATCACGGCATTTATACTTGAAACATCTATGCTTTGAGCAAAATCGGCTGGAATGACGGCTACCCCGAAAATCACGCCATCTGTAAACAAAGGGTCGAGGGTGCCAAAATCTATGTTACCATCAAGAAAGAAGCGAACATCGGCAATAGTATGGTCAAAACATTTATAATCTTATAGTAGGACTTTTAGCTATATGATTGTTCTATAGGTGATAAATAGTAACAAAATGAAAAATTATATTTTAAGCCTTTTAGTTTTTTTAGCCCTTGTGCTAAATAGCAATGCTCAACTTCAAAATTCGAATTGGTATTTTGGAAACGAGGCCGGACTAAACTTTGATGATGGTACTTCAAGTCCAACAACATTAACCGATGGCGTAATGAGTACTTTAGGTGGTTCAGCTTCAATAAGTGATGATGATGGAAATTTACTATTTTATACGAATGGTATTAATGTATGGGGTGCTGATCATGAAATAATTTCAAACGGATCAGGTCTGTATGGCAGTACTACTGTAAGTCAATCTGTACTTATTGTACCTAATCCAACTAATGAAAAAGAATATTATATTATCACAAATCAAGGACAAGAAAATGGCTCATTAGGGCTACATTATACGGTTGTAAAAGTAACTAACGATGATGATGACAACAACAATGATGATAACAACAATAGTAATGATGATTCAAAACTAAGTAAAGGTGTTGTAACTGGTGTTTCATCTTCATGGAAAACAGTAACACTTCCAAATAATTATAATTCTATGGTTGTAGTTGCTACTCCTAATTACACGAAAGCAGGGGTAGATCCAATGGTTGTGAGAATAAGAAATGCTTCTGGAAACACTTTTCAAGTACGTGCTGGTTCAGCTGGCGGAACAGTAACACCGATTGATGTTCACTATGTTGTTGTAGAAGAAGGTGTTTATCAGGGAATGGAAGCAGTAAAATACAATTCAACAGTTACAGATAAAAAGAATTCATGGGTTGGAGAATCAAGAACCTATACAAATTCTTATACAAATCCTGTAGTACTAGGTCAGGTGATGACCTATAACGATGCCGGATTCTCAACATTTTGGTCATATGGTAATTCAAGAACAAATACTCCAAATGCTACCCATTTGAGAACAGGGAAGAGTGTTGGTGAAGATACAGATACAACGAGAAATAATGAAACAATAGGTTATATTGTTATAGAAGCCGGTAGCGGTAGTATGAATGGAATTAGTTATTCGGCCGCGGTAGGTTCTGACAAAGTAACTCATGCACAAACATCGTATTCGATAAACCTTTCTGGTGCTGAAGTGGCAGTCGCTTCAATATCAGGATTGGATGGTCCTGACGGTGGATGGGCAATTCTTTCAAGTAGCTCTCCAGTATCAGGAACAGCTTTAAAACTGTCTATTGATGAAGATATCATAGGAGATTCGGAAACGAATCATACAAATGAACAAGTTGCTTACATTGTATTTACAGATGAAGTAATTGATCAAGTTAATGATTATGAATATTGTAACGATAGCCAAACGAAAGTTCAAATCTGTCACAAAGGAAAAAATACCTTATGTGTAAGCATCAATGCTGTTCAAGCTCACTTAGATCATGGTGATACTTTAGGTTCTTGTGATGACGATGATGATGATGATGATGATGAACCTGTATTTGCTGTTGATCGTAAAAATATCCAATTGCTACCTTATGCCAGTGAAAAGTTAACAGCTGTTTATGATCAGACGAATAACTCATATTGGGTGGTGTCATTTGCACCAAGTAGTGACCCTGCTCATAATGATACTTTCTATGCCTTTAAGGTGGACTCAAACGGTATTAATTTAACTCAAGAATCAACTTTTAACTTTTATGCCATGAACAATGAGTATACAGGTGGTCAGATGAAAATATCATCCGATCTTACAAGTTTAGGTATGGCTCATAATACCATCGAAATTGATAAAGATGGTGGACTCGGTAGTGCAGAAAATGTATTTACTTTTGATTTTAATAAGGATACAGGAATCGTTTCATCAATGAATATCCAAACTGCACTAGTAGTTCAAAATAATTCATTAGAGCTTATTACATCCGATAACGGATTTCACAATGTACATGTTCTTCTAACAGGTCGAATGAATTCAATTAATTTAGTTTCATCTGTTTACGGTTTTGAATTTTCTCCGGATGGTGATAAATTTTACATATCAACAAATGAAAAGATTGATTATAATACTTCAGTTGTAAGCTCATATTTAAATATTCTTCAAGTTCAATATCGTAATTTTGATTCTTCCGACCCTCTCCGAATTCAACAAATTGGTAATGATGCCCTTACATCAGTATATTCATTACAGTTAGGAATGGACCGGAAAATATATGTCACAGATAATACAGGTAATATAGATCAAATCTCCAATCCAAATGGGGTAGGCCTAAATGCTAATTATGAAAATGATCTTATTAGTTTAGATGGGAATATTGCAGGTAAAGGATTACCACAATTAATTAAAGGAATGATTGATGAAGTATCTAGCGGTCCGGTTAGCACCAAGAGTTCTTCAATTGTTCAAGGAAATCCATTTAAAAATGAATTGAAAATAGAATTATTAAATGCTAAAAGTATTGAATTCTATAACCAACAGGGTACTAAAGTGAAATCTGTAGTATACAATGGTTTAAACTATAGTAGCCGTTATACAGTCGACACCTCTGATTTAAATACAGGAATATACTTTCTTGTTATTAAAGATGAAAATTCTCAAGTATGGAATGAAACAGTGATAAAAATATAATAGTACGATTTTTCTCAATTAGCAATAACTGTCTTATCTTTATTTAAAATTTTCAATATGGAATCTCTTAAAAATAAAGTAGTATATATTACAGGCGGCACGAAAGGAATTGGACTTGGAGTCGCACAAACATTATTAAGTGCTGGGATGCGTGTCGCGATAAGTGGACGAAATCTCAAAATCGCCGAAAAAGCAGCAAAAGCTTTGGGTTATAAAGATCAGGTTTTGGCAGTAGCATCAAACGTAGCTAATTTGAAGGATGAAGAACAAGCGGTTGCAAAAATACTTTCTAAATGGGGACAATTGGATGTGGTTTTAGCAAATGCCGGTGTAGGTAAGTTTGCTCCAATTGATCAACTCACCGAAGAGGATTGGAATTCAATGATAGATACAAACCTTACAGGTGCTTTTTTTACATTAAAAGCCTCGGTTGAAGCCTTGAAAATATCAAAGGGATATTATATAACACTTGCGAGTTTGGCCGGCACTAATTTCTTTGCACAAGGTGCAGGATATAACGCCTCAAAATTCGGATTGGTCGGTTTTACACAAGCTGCTATGCTCGATTTGCGGCCTCACGGTGTTAAAGTTTCGACCATTATGCCAGGTTCTGTAGCTACCTATTTTAACGACCACATCCCTGATGATAAAGATGCTTGGAAAATTCAGCCAGAAGATATTGGTAAACTGGTCCTAGATCTCTTGACTATGCATCCGCGTACCTTACCTAGTAAAATTGAGGTTCGGCCCACGCGACCTGATTTAAAATAATACGTATCTTTATTGCTTAAATTTTTTCTATGAAATTCAGATTGACATCTATTTTTATTTTATTTCTTATACTCATAAGTTGTGATAGTACCACTACCACAGATACGCCTCCAGTAACTCTCAAGCCTGAAGATCGGCTCACACAAGTAGAAGTGAATACGAATAATGGTACCATCGTCGACGAACCCAAAATAAATGCTAAGATTACGATTTCACAAAACGATGTCGTCTCATATGATGGCGCTATAGGAATTGAAATTAGAGGTGCTTCGTCACAATCATTTCCAAAAAAATCATACGGTTTTGAAACAAGAGATGAAAACAATGAAGACCTCGACGTATCACTGTTAGAGTTTCCTGAAGAAGAAGACTGGATATTTTACGGGCCGTATAGTGATAAATCACTTGTACGCAATATGCTCATCTATGATCTCTCACGCGATATAAGTATGTATGCGAGCCGCACAAAGTTTGTTGAATTATCGATAAACGATTCTAAACAAGGTCTCTATGTGTTTATGGAAAAGCTAAAGAGGGATGCCAATAGAATCAATATCAATAAACTAAAAGACGATGAAAATTCTGGCGAAGACGTAACTGGGGGTTATATTCTAAAAATAGATAAAACAGCAGGCACCAATTTAGGAGAAGGCTATAATACATCGAATTCTTTTACTTCTACGTTTGCCCCGCCAAGTGCTGCAATCAATCAGAAAATTCACTTTTTATATGATTATCCTGATGCGGAAGATATCACCAATGAACAAAAATCATATATATCAACGTATGTGTCAGGTTTTGAAAATGCTTTAGCTGCTGATACTTTTGCAGATCCTACCGTCGGGTATCAAGCCTATATCGACGTGAATAGTTTTATAGATTTCTTCTTGTTGAATGAATTATCTAATAATGTAGATGGATATCGTTTAAGTACCTACATGCACAAAGACAAAAATGGTAAATTAAAAATGGGGCCTATATGGGATTTTAATCTCGCTTTTGGTAACGCCAACTATTGTAGTGGTGGCGAAACGAATGTTTGGGCGTATAAGTTCAATGAACGATGTTCTTCAGATTTTTGGCAAATTCCGTTTTGGTGGAAACGACTCCTAGAGGATCCTAATTTTGTAGCCCAGCTAAAAAACCGGTGGAATAGCCTGAGAGGGTCTACTTTCTCTGAAGGGTATATCATGTCTAAAATCGATACCTATAACGATACGTTAACAAAGGCAGGAGCTATTGATACCAATTTTTCGAAATGGAATATTTTAGGCAGTTATATTTGGCCAAATAATTTTGTGGGTACGAATTATAATGAAGAAGAAAATTATCTAAAAAATTGGATTACTGATAGACTATCTTGGCTTGATAGTAACATTAATACTCTTTAATCTAAAAAAGTCATTATTATTTTATAGCATTCGAAATAGTAGTGTTTTTATGTTTCCTGAAATCAGTTTTAATAGCAATAGATACTTGCAATCTGTCGTAAGACTTAGTACTATAATGATGTTTTAAATAACCTAGCTGTAGTTTGCTATTGGGTGTAATACAAATACCTAATGCGGCATACAATCGATTTTGATTAAAATAATCCTTTTCAAAATACCAAATTAACTCATCATATACATTCACATAAAAAGTATCAGTTAAAGGCAATGTTAGTTGCAATCGATAACGATTTCTATGTCTTAAATTGGTTGTATTTGCATCATTTAAAAAACGATGTTCTATTCTGTACCTCTGACTAACGCGTAGTTTCCATAAGGTATTTTTAAAACCTATTTGTTCATACAAGCGATGTTCCCTCATCAAACCTTCATTAGGTATATTTTCAAAACTACGATCAATCGTTGCATAACCATACCCCATGGTTGCTGTTACATTAGACGTAAGAGCGTAATTAACACCTGTAAGCACCAAAAATAAATTGAAATTATCTGTAGATTCATAATCCCAAAGTTGAATTGCAGAACTAATACTCATTTTATTTGAAACTCTGTGGCTACCTGAATACATATACCAAGCGCCTAATTGATTTTCGCCAACCTTTTGTGCCTGATTTGTATAAAAGACCATTAATAGTAATACTATGCTAGTCCATTTTTTCATGTTATCAGCTTGTTATAAAAAAGGGCTTAGCATAATATGCCAAGCCCTTTCTTCATTCATATTCTAAAGGTGTTCTTCTAAATGATGGTGTTCATCAATTAACGGCCCGCCTTCCATAATTTCTTCAGATGCTTGACTAGCAAATTTTTCGAAATTCAAATGGAATGAATGTGCTAATTGTATGGCTTTACCTATATAAGACCCTTTTTGTAACCAAGTATTCATTGGGTCTAACATTTCAGTTGGAACGTTAGGACAATATTTAGGCATAAATAAACCGAATATTGGATGTTGTTCAAATTCTACATTTTCTAAATCGCCTTTTAAGATAGCGGTAATCATTGCTCTTGTGTATTTAAGTTTGATACGAGAACCAACTCCGTAAGGTCCACCACTCCAACCAGTATTGATTAACCATATATTCACACCTGCATCTTTCATTTTCTTGCTTAACATTTCAGCATAAACCGTAGGGTGTAATGGCATAAATGGTGCACCAAAACAAGCTGAGAAAGAAGGTACTGGTTCAGTTACACCAGCTTCTGTACCTGCAACTTTTGCCGTATATCCAGAAATAAAGTGGTATGCAGCTTGACCAGGAGTCAACTTAGATACTGGAGGCAATACACCAAAAGCATCTGCTGTTAAAAAGAAAATATTTTTAGGGTTATGAGCAACAGAAGGGACTTGAATATTATCAATATTATAAATAGGGTAACTTACACGTGTGTTTTGTGTAATTGAACCATCTAAATAATCAACTTCTTTAGTGCCTTTTTTAAATACAACATTTTCTAATAAAGCACCTGGCTTAATAGCTCTAAAGATATCTGGCTCTTTTTCTTCAGTTAAATCGATTACTTTTGCGTAACAACCACCTTCAAAGTTAAAGATACTGTTATCGTCAGTCCATCCATGTTCGTCATCACCAATTAATTTACGGTTTGGATCTGCAGATAGAGTAGTTTTACCCGTACCTGATAGACCAAAATAAATTGCAGTATCGCCATCTTCACCAACATTGGCAGAACAGTGCATTGGAAGTACATTTTTATCAGTAGGCAAAATCATGTTTAATGCAGAGAAAATACCTTTTTTAATTTCACCTGTATAAGCAGAACCACCAACTAAAGCTATTTTTTTAGTGAAGTTTAAAATAGAAAAGTTTCCTTGACGGATACCAAATGCTTTAGGATCTGGGCACTCATAACCAGGAGCGCAAAGTACTAACCACTCTTCTTCAAAATTTTCTAATTCTTCAGCATTAAGACGTAAAAACATGTTATAAACAAAACTATTAGACCAAGCATATTCTGTAACAGTTCTTACATTCATTTTGTATTTTGGATCTGCACAAACAGCAGCATCTCTTACATAAATTTCTTTTCCAGAAAGATATTTTACAATTTCATTTTCTAGTTTGTCAAAATTTTCTGGAGAAACTGGTTTGTTTACTTTACCCCACCATACTCTATCTTTAGTGTAATCATCTTTTACTAAAAATCTATCTTCAGGAGATCTACCAGTAAATTTACCAGTATTAATAGCTAAAGTTCCGTTTTCAGTTTCTACACCACCTTCTTTTGCAACAGTAATTTTTTGCAATTCTTCTGGAGAAAGGTTCCATTGTACAGTAACGTCTTTTAATCCGTATTTTTCTAAATCAGTGTTTTTCATTATGTATAAATTTTACTTATTAGGTTTTTTGTTAATATTTTATTTCTTAAAAAGGCCAAATAATTGGTACAAGCAATAAAGTTACTATTAAAAATAATAATAATAAAGGCGCACCAACTTTTAAATAATCTATAAATTTATATCCGCCAGCCTGCATTACCATCGCATTTGTTGTAGTACCAACAGGCGTTAAAAATGCCGTTGATGCACTTATTGCAACTACTATCATAAATGGTTCTGGAGACATATTTAATGTGTTGGCCGCAATCATTGCAATTGGAGCCATTAACACTGCAGTGGCAGAATTATTTATTACTTGACTAAAAGCAGTTGTTAGTATAAAAATACCTCCTAGTAACATAATAGGATGTATTTGACCCAAATAGTTAACCAAACTGTTTGCAATTAGTGTAGCTGTGCCTGTTTTTTGTAGCGCAATTCCCATTGGAATCATAGCTCCAATCATAATTACACTTGTCCAACTTATTGATTTGTACGCCTTAGATATAGGAATACAACCCGTAAGAACCACAATTCCAGCAGATATTAGTGCTGCTATTGATCCTGGTACTATTTTAAAAACTAATAGAACTATCATTAAAACTAAGGCTCCCAGTGCTATATATGACTTGCTTGTAATGTTTTCAACATTTTTAGCCATCCCTTCTGGACTACCTACAATAACCAGATTTTCATGCTGTTCTTTTAGGTTTTCAATATCTTCCCAAATACCTCTAATAATGAAACCATCACCAGCTTTAACAGTAATTTCTTTTTCTAAATAAGGTTTATTATTTCGTGAAGCAGCTAATAATTGTATGCCGAATCGTTTAAAGTAATTACCAAGTTTAATTTTTCTACCTACTAAAAATGATTTAGGAGTAACTAACACCTCAGTCATTCCCACCTCTTGATTGATTAGGTTATGTTTAAGTTCATCTTGTATAGGTTCTAAAGGTAATAGACCAAGTCTAAAAGTAATCATTAACTTATTTATTGCTTCTGTTTCACCTTTTACCGTAATAATATCATGATAACGCATATCATCAGTAGGAATAGGGAACTCAATAAATGGCCTTGTTCCTTTTAATCTATTTGGATGACGTCTTTTTAATCGAATTACCTTAATGTTAAATTTTCGCTCAAAATCCCAATCAAAAAAAGTGGTTCCAATAAGTGGTGATAAAGATCTGATACGTAATCTATAGTAATCATCATCAATTTTATAAGATTTTATCCAATTGTGAAGTGTAGAGTCAATATCTACAGGTTTATTATTGGTTTGATTTTTAGGTAATAATTTATAACCTACATATCTAAAATAAAGTATTGCTATAATTAATAAAGGTAATCCGATTAAAGCAAATTCGAAAAATGAAAAACCTTCCATTCCCGTTTGCTCTAAAGCATTACTAACAATAATATTAGGAGGCGTTCCGGTTAACGTTAATAATCCGCCAGTATTGGATCCAAATGCTACAGGCATTAATACTCTAGAAGGTAGCGTACCCATTTTCCAAGCTGATGAAATTGTTACAGGTAATAATGTAGCAACTGTTCCTGTGTTACTCACAAAACCAGATAATGCACCAGATCCTAAAGTTAAAATAACAAGTAGTTTAGGAAAGCTACTTCCTGCCCATTGCACAAATTTTCGTCCTGCTTGCGCTGTCCAACCTGTTTGCGCTAATCCTTCACCTATAATAAATAGTGCAGCAATCATAATAACGGTTGGGTTACTAAAACCACTTAAGGTCTCTTTAGAATCTAAAATCCCAAAAACAAAAAGACTAATCATTGATAATAAGGCTACAATATCTGGTGAATATTTTCCCCAGACAAATAGTGCGATAGTGATTGCCAATATGATTAGCATTAAATACATAAAATCTTCTTTAATTATTTTTACAGTATTGATTGGACAAATTTATTGTAACATCGGTTACACTAACATGATTAATATCAGCTTTCTTAGTTTTTTACGAAAACGTTTGATTTTTTAAAACGCTGAAAATAAAGTATTTACATACCTTTTTTGATGAAAAATATTGATGAAGAGACCATTTTATCTAAATTTTTAGACATCTCTTTTTCAGCCCAAGGGTGTTTTGTATTAAATGTATGATCTGCTTTTTTTACAGGAAGCAATTCGCTTATGGGATTCCATAAATGTAAGTTTTCAGCTTCCTTAAACAAAATTGAAGTGTCATTTGTACCATGAATAATTAAAAACGGTATTTTCAATTTTTTTGTGGCTATTTCTATATTTAATCGTGTTTCATTTGCTTTAAAATCTTCATAAAATTGGTAATAATGAGGCATTTGTTGTTTCGTTCTACCATTTAGCACATATTTAACACCATCTTTTCTCCACTGATCCAAGTCACTAAAAGTAGATGATCTGTTAGCAAAATTGCTTACGGAAGCCCATGTAATTAGTTTTGTTATCCTAGTATCTTCAGATGCTTTTATAGTCACTATTCCACCTCCACGAGAATGACCAATTAAGGTTATGTTTGACGTATCAACTTCATTTTTAAAGTTTTCATTATGTAAAACCCAATCAATTACGGAGTCTAAATCATCGAGTTCTTTTGTGTAATTATTATTTCCGAAAGCCTCTAAATCGGAAAAATCAATAGGTTGTTGTACAGTTCCACCATTATGAGAAAAATTAAATTTAACAAAAAAGAGGTCATTTTGTGCAAACGTTTCTGCAACCAAGTTCCAACAGCCCCAATCTTTAAACCCTTTATAACCATGTGCAAAAATTACGATGGGTTTTTGCTGTTTGTTTTCGTTGTAGAAAATATCTGTTAAAATTGGTTTTCTATGTTGGCCGTCTACTTGTATATTTTTAAGTGTTCTCATATTAAAAAGGTAAATTTTCTTTTTCCGTAAAGGAAATTTCTGGATTATAAATTTCTGACAATAATCGTTTAAGCTCATGAGTGAAACTATTCATATCCTCTTGCTGAATAGCTCTTTTATTAACTTTCATAAAACCTGCCTTTAGATTTTTAAAAGAAATAATTCCACTTTCAATTTGTTGTTCTTCAAAATTCAATTTATTCATGTTGGCATACATAAAAGCGTATAATAGTACCTGAAAAGATTTACTGTATTTTTTATAATCGGAAGTAATTAACTCCCAATCTTTAACAGTTACATCTTTTTGTTCTACCCTTCCTGTTTTATAATCTATGATTCTAATAACTCCGTCTAATTCATCTATTCTATCTGCCTGACCAATAAAATTTATAGGAAAATCAAAGCCTTCTACTGTTAATACACTCTTTAAATCATATTCTAGTTGCAAAATTTTTAATTGCTTTCCTTCTTTTAAAATATTGAGTTCCTGGTTTAAAAAATTTAAAACAAACTGTTTGGCGACACTATAGATTAATAAATTCTTACCCGAAGAAATATCACCATTTTTATATTCTGTTTGAAACCATTTTTTAACTTCTAAGGCGATTTCTTTCTTCATATTGTTAACATCTTCAGCTTTAATAAATTTACCTTTAAATGGCAGGTAAAAGGCTTCTAACGTCTTATGAATAATCGTTCCTAAGGTATTTGCTGCTATCGTTTCTTCGACTTCATCAGTCTCTTTAACTTTTAATACTTTTTGCTGATAGAACGCAATTGGATTGTAGATGTAATTTGTTAGAGATGTAGGAGATAACCCTTTTTGAGCTAATTCTAGTAATCTATCAATTACTGCTGTAGATTTTACTATTTGCTTAAGATTAGTAGTAGTAACTACATTTTTAGGGCTGATTACAAACTTTGTAATATCTGCTATGTTATTAATTTCTAACTGCGAAATGAACCTACTCTGTTCTCCTGACCCGTATTGGTCACTTTCTGTATTATACAAGAGGTAAATATTTTTAGCTCGTTGTAACAATCGATAAAAATGGTAAGAAAAAATAGCATCTTTTTCTTGATAGGTAGGTAAACCAACTTCTTTTTTAACACCAAAAGGAATAAAAGAATTATCTGATTTCCCAGCAGGTAAAACACCTTCATTAACAGAAGTTAATATAACGGTTTCAAAATCTAAAACACGCGTCTCTAACATGCCCATTAATTGTAAACCAGATAAGGGTTGACCTTTAAAAGATAATTTTTCGTTACCCAATAGTTGGTTATAAAATTGTTGTAACGTTTTAATACTCTTTAAATAACCATACGATTCATTCAATACTTCAATTTGTTGAAAAACCGATTTTAATTTAAATAAAAATTCTTTTTCTAATGTAGTAACTGTGTAACTTTCTAAATTATCAATTAATGATAGACAGTGTTTAATTGCTATAGTAGGATTCTCTTTCCAACCCGTAAATAAAAATAAAATTGAACGTAATTTATCTTCTTTATTAGACAACTTTTCCAGTAGAACTTCATCAATAAAAATAAAATTATTCTTTATAATACTATTAATAACTGCATCTGTATTTGAAATACTTTTTATTGAAGTATGATTCAATACTCGCAACACATCTTTATAATAAAATGTGCTATTTAATTTATTCTTTTTAGAGTTTACATGCAATTTTAAAATATGACTGAATAGTTGAGCAATAGGCATATATTCTAAATCATAACCCATCGTAATATTGATGGCTCCAACCTCTTTAGGCAAAGAGTTTAAGGTTAATGGTAGTAAAGATTCATCAGCTAAAACCAAAGCCGTTTTTTGAAAATTATTTGATTTTGATTTTGATAGTAATTCACCGACATATTTGATTTGTGTATTATTTTTTGGAGCGCCTATGATGTGAATTTTCTTTTGCTTTTTAAAGTTTTCTTGAATCCAATTAAATTCATTCTTCTGATAATATTTCCAATTTTTTTTATACTTCTTTAAAAAAATTGAAGCTTGATTATTATTAAAATAATTAGCATCCGCATCCCAATAAATAGTTGCAATATCATTTTCTAACAATTCTTTAAAAATAACTTCTTCAGCTTTATTTAAAGCATTAAATCCTACAAGGATAAGATTTGAATTATTGTTGTCTATATAGTATTGTAAATTTTCTACGGCTTCTCTATATTGAAGCCCTTGATAGCCGGATTGCTTTTCTAAAAGGTGTTTTTTTAGTTCTAAATAATACGTTTCTAATCGTTCAAAAAAAGATAAATAATTTTTTATAAGAGCAGTTTCTTCTCCTTTTTCTAGCGACCATTTTTCTAATTGATCAATGTCTTTTAAATAGCTAAAAATGTAACTAGTGTCTATAAGGTGTCTATCAATTTCATTAAAATCTTGTAATGCAATCGTTGCCCATTTGATAAATACGTCGAAATCGTCTCTTATTTCTTTAGGCGTATGCTTACTATAAATTTGATAAAAATGAAATAAAAGTGAGGTATTGTCTACTAAATTAATTGATGACAATTCACCAATAAAATCTTCAATACTAATTATTTTAGGAAAAATAAGTGCGTGCTGACTTTTCTTTTTAATCTCGTCTTTTAAAAAAACACCAGCTCTTTTACTTGGTAAAATAAAAGTAAATTCAGAGATACTTTTATTTTTTAAAAAAACATCATCAATTACATTTGAAAGGAAAGTCTGCATACAACGAAAGTACGAATGTTATCAAACAAAAAAAAGCCGCACGATGTGCGGCTTTTAATCTATATAAATTTACAAAGCTTAGTCAGCTAAGTTAATTTCTACTCTTCTATTTTGTGCTCTACCTCTACTAGTTCTGTTAGATGCTATAGGAGTCGCTTCACCAAAACCTTTAGAAGTTAATCTAGAAGCATCAATACCTTTAGATACTAAATAATCTAATACAGCTTTTGATCTATTTTCAGATAAAGATTGATTCAGTTTTTCCGAACCTTGACTATCTGTGTGACCTTCAACTTTGAAATCTGAATCTTTAAATTCTTTCATAATTTCAGCAATTAAATCTAATTTACCATCAACACCTACTCTAAACGTAGTTTTACCACTATTAAAGTAAATAGCTTTTGCAAATGCATCTAATTTAGCTTTAGCTTCTTCAGTGATAATTTTTTCTGGACAACCTTGGTTAGAAGCAGGACCTACTTCATTCACACAGTTATCATCTTTATCTAGTACACCATCACCATCAGTATCAGGCCAAGGACAACCATCGTTCTCTGCAGGACCAGCAACATCTTTACAGTTATCTTTACTATCAATTACACCGTCACCATCAGCATCAGGACAACCATTATTAGCAGCTGTACCTTTTTCATTTGGACAAGCATCATCTTTATCAGCAATACCATCGCCATCAGCATCAGGACAACCATTTAAAGCGGCTAAACCAGCAGTTTCAGGACATGCATCATCACCATCTTTAATTCCGTCACCATCAGTATCAGGACAACCATTGAAAGCTTCTAATCCAAATACTTCTGGACACTCATCATCTTTATCATAAATACCATCTTTATCAGTATCTTTTCCACCAAATTTAATAATAACACCTAAAGCATGTTGGAAATGAGGCATTTGACGAACTTCATCAAAAGAATGCTTATATGTAGACTGTACATTTAGACCCAAAAAGTCATTGAACATAATATTGAAACCAGCTCCTCCATTAAAAGTACCAGCACCCAACTTATCTATGAAAGTATATCCTCCACCAACAGCTACATAAGGATCAAACCATTTTGATTGACCAAAAATATTATTTAGATCATATCTAATATCTAAATCAGATCCAATATATTGTAAATCATTTACTGCATTATCTCCTATTTTATCAATTTTATTAACTGATACTGCAACCCCAAGAGAAAAACCATCACCTAAATATCTACCTACATGCACTCTTGAAAGTGAAGGCACCATATTGTAATGATCATTTACATTAATATACTCATCGAACCAATTACCCATTCCTGGTTGATTAGTAGGGTAAAAATCTACAGCATTAACACCAAAATCTACAGACCATGGATTGTTTTCGTCTTGTGCATTCATGCTTAAGCCTGCAAAAATCACTAAAACGAATAATAATTTTTTTAAATGTTTCATTTTAAATAGTTTAAATTATAATTTCTGTTTCTAATTTGTTTATTGTTTATTTTTCGTATTCGCAAATATATAAAATCTTATTAACATTAAATTAAGATAATTTAATTTAATAAAATATGGCTCTATTATCTTCTATTTTAGCATATTTTTTAAGAGTCTCATAAGCTTGGTTTCCTCTTAATTGATTCTTAGTATTAAGAACACTGCTAAAACTTTTATAATTTTCGATTTTAGTTGGCAATTCTTTTCTCAAAATTTTAACAGCAAAAACTCCATTTTCAGTTGCTATATTTTTGTAAACCTTGTTCTCTTCTAAAGACATCAACACACCAACTAAGTCAGAAGCTTTACCTACTTTAGGTAAAACTGGGCTTCCTAGTGATACAGCTTTAGATGAATTAACCTCTCTCACAAAATCTTTAGCGATTTCTTCTAACGATGTTCCAGTCATTTTATTTTTAATTATCTCAAACTTTTTTTCATTTATAAGTTTTGTTCTTATAACTGATTTAGAGTTACTCATAATTAAACCTCTTTTATTCTTTTTAGTTAGTTCAACTATTGCGTAACCATTATCAATATCAAACCTTTTTACATCATTTTCTTTTGTAGAGTTATCAAATAACCATTTTACAATTTCTCTTTGATTCCCTAAAGTAGATACCCTTTCATCTAATGGTTTCATAAACATTACTGGCTGTACTGTAAGACCTTTTTCTTTAGCTAGATTTACTAAATCATCTCCACTTGTCAAATTCGAAATAAACGTTTCAGCTTTTTCGAAAACTTCATTTTCAGTACTTTCAGAGGCTTCTATTTTTCTAGAAAAAGTAACCAGTTTAAATATTTTTTGTAAATTCTTTTGCCCTTCAATCTCAATAATATGAAAACCAAACTGAGTTTTTACGACTCCTAAATCTCCTGTTTTACCTTCAAAAGTAAAATCTCTAAATTCTGGAACCATTTGAGCGTAATTGTACCAGCCTAAATCTCCTCCTTTAGCACCACTTCCTTTATCTGAAGATAATTCAATTGCTAAATCACCAAATTTAGATTTATCATTTTTTAAAATTGCTACAAGACTATCAGCCGTTTTTTTAACTTCCTCTTCAGTTTGAGTGATTGAAGCATCGGCACTTCTAGATCCTATAAAAGGTAATAAAATATGCCTAGCCTTTGCAGAATCTGGCAATTGCTTTACTTCATCTAACTTTGTTAGTTTAAAAAAATCAACTTCTTTATATGGACCATAAACACTACCTATAGAAGCTTTAGAAATAGTGTCAGCAATAATTTTTGACAATTGCGCTTTACTATAAAAATTTTCATCTAAAGGAGTATCCGATTTGTTTTCTCTAAAAAATTCTTTGTAATCAGTAGCATTTTCTAGACCTATAACTTTAACGTTGGTTTTGGCTGCAGTACTATATTCCTCTCTATCACTTAAAAGTTTAACAAGTCCATTTTTAATAATATTTTCGTCTTCTACAGTTGCTTTAACTTCAAATTTAACAAAACTTAGATTTATAGTAGGCTCTACTACATAATCTTCTTTATGGCTTTTAACATATTGTTTAATTTCATCATCGCTAACTGTAACTAAACTATCTGCAACAGTACTATAAGGTATATGGACATATTCAACATCAACTTTCGTATTTTGATCATTATAATAATACTCTCCTTCTTTCAATGAAGTCCCTAGTCCTGCTTTAATTAAATTTGAATATGTAGATAGCTCAAGATTCGTTTTAATACTCTTTTCGTAGTTTAACCAACCTAACCAAGCATTTTTACCTTCTTCGCTTTCTTGAGAATCGTCTTTCAATGTAGCAACGTATTCTTTTAATTTTTCTTGATCAAAAAGACCTGCTTCGTTTTTAAAAATTGGACTGTTTTGAACAAATGGCTGACTAACAATAGCGTCCCAAACATCTTTTTCTCCAACAATAATACCCGATTTTACTAATTGAGTTTCATATACTTTTTCTCTAACCAAGTTATCCCATGCAGTTTTGACGTTTTGTAGTTGCGAACTTCTACCACCTGTTCTAGCTCTTTCTTGATCAACTAACTGAGCAAAGTCTTCTCTAGCTATTTTTTCGCCATTTATTTCTCCAACATAATTAGTGTCTTTATTAAATAAAGGACTGCTACTATCAAATAAGCCTGTTAAAACAAATGAAAACAATGCTAACGCAATGATTATTATTAAAAACATTGAGCGCTCTCTAATCTTTCCTAAAATTGCCATTCTTCTTTTCTTTTTAATTCAGTGCGCAAAAATACAATATCTGTTCAAATAAAAAAACAGAAAGTAAAGTAATTTTAACTATGATAAATTACTGCTATTCTTCTTTAAATAAAACTTTTAAGTAGATGTTCTCTATTTTTGATGAAGACACTTCTTTGATTGTAAATTGATAGTTCTCAATTTCTACGATTTCTCCAGCTTCTGGTATATTTTCTGTGTGATTTACAATCAATCCACCAAGAGTTTCATAAGCATCATTTGCTGGAAGCTCTAAATGATATGTTTCATTTATAAAATCGACCTCTAGTCTTGCAGAAAACTCAAACTCTCTATCATTAATTTTATACTCCATCAATTCATTAGAATCATGTTCATCTTCTATTTCTCCAAACAATTCTTCAACAATATCTTCTACTGTAATTAAGCCCGAAGTACCACCATACTCATCTAATACAATAGCAACACTTTTGCTTTTTTTAGTCAATTCATTCATAATATCATTTATCATCATTGTCTCAGGGACAATAACAATCGGCAATAAAATGGAACGTATACTTTTGGGTTTTTTAAAAAGATCAAATACATGAGTGTAACCAATAATATCATCGAAAGAATCTTTATAAACCATAATTTTAGAAAGACCCGTTTCTATAAAGAGATCTTTTAAGCTTTTTAGTGATTCATTTAACTCAATAGCCACGATATCAGTTCTTGGAATCATCGCTTCTCTAGCTTTAACATCATGAAAATCTAATGCATTTTGAAATATTTGAATTTCAGAATCTACATCATCGTCATTTGAAGTTTCTAGTTGTTCAGTGATATAATTACCTAATTCTATTTTACTGAACTCTAATTGAGCGTCATCTTTTTTAGTATTGAAGAAAACCCGCAAGATAAAATCGGAAATGAAAATAATAAACTCCGAAATAACATAAAACAATATAAAAAAGACATAAGCAGGTATAGCAAAAAATTTCAGTGCCTCATTTGCATAAATTCTATAAATAGCTTTCGGAATAAACTCTGCTGTAATCAAAATAATCAAGGTAGATATAACCGTTTGCAATAATAGTATTACAAATTCATTAGACATATAAGGAACTAAGAGGTCCATTAAGATTTCACCCATAAAATAACCATAAACTACCAATGCAATGTTATTACCTACTAACATAGTGGTAATAAATTTTGAAGGATTCTCGGTTAAGTTATGTAGTATTTTAGATAAAAAATTACCCCGTTTTTTCTCTAATTCTATGTGCATTTTATTGGCAGATACAAAAGCTATTTCCATGCCCGAAAAGAAAGCCGAAAGTAGTATAGATATTAAAATGATTACTATTTGTAGCTCCAAGTTCTTTTAATTTACTTTAACAGGAATAATAGCTTCTTGTCGCTTATTTATATATCTAAAACCTGTGTCACCATAAAAACCAGGCTCCTCTAGCATGATTCTAACATCTGTATTCCATGGCTTAAGAAAAACGGTCGTATTCAATTCTATAGCGTAGGCTGTATTTCTATGCAACGGATAATCCCCGTTAAACGGAACACCTTCTTGCGAATCCCACATACCAATTGTAGACCCAGAAGAATGTCCATACAGTCCTAAGGGATGCGTATAAATAGAAGGGCGCAATCCTTCTGCCTTCGCTTCTTTTAATGATTTTAGTAAAATTTCATTCCCTGTATTTCCTTCTACATAATTACTGGTTAAAATATCTTGTAATCTATTGCCTTTACGGAAAGCTTCATCCAAAAAATTAGGAACTTTTGTTTCGTCGTCTTTTAAAACATAAGCATGCTGTTGGCAATCGGTATTTAATCGTAAATAAGTGATGCCAAAATCGCAATGTAAGAGGTCTCCTTTTTGAATTACATTCTCCTCCGGACGTTTAGAAAAAGAAGTAATATGACTCCCTAATTTTTCATTATTACGCTGAATATCAACTGTAGGGTGAAACCATGTTTTTAAACCCAAATCAGTTACTTTTTGACGCATATACCAAACCAAATCATCTGTAGTTGTTTTGTTAGGTTCTATCGTTTTAGCAGAAAACGTTTCGGCAATAATATCATGTGTTATTTGAGTTAGCTGCTCAAATAATTTCATTTCTTTTTCTGTTCTCGTTTCTATCCATGCAATGGCTAATTTTTCAGCTGATACAATCTTATTTGTATAGTTCTTAGGTAACTTTTTAGTAAACCAATCAAAATCTGTCTTTACCAATCCATCCGCAATAGCGAAATGTTTAGAAGTGTTTAGTGCAATTTTATGAGGATTTCTATCTTTTATAATGCTGAAAAGTGCCTCCCATTGATCGGGTTGTTTTTCTTTTTGCCATGCCGATGTAATATTTTCGCCTACATTATATCTTGCAATAGCTAATTTTTCGATTGTATTTTTTTGTTTATTTCTATAAAAGACTAAAACTGTTCTTCTTCTAGCATTTAACCAAGTAGACGGCAACATGGTACGTAAAACAGGGTCTTCATTATATTCTCTAGAAATAAGAACCCACATATCAATGTCGGTAGCATCCATTAATTGTGGTAATAGGTTATCAAACCTATCTTTAAGAATATCGTCTTCAATTTTGGATCGTTCTCTTAGCGGAAGTACTTGTGCAAAACATAATTGAATTACTAACAAGGCACATAGAAGGGGAATTTTTTTTTCCATAAAAAATTGTGAATATCGATTTTAAGTAACCAAATTACAATTTATATTTTTATAATTCTTTATTGTTTGTTTTCGCTATCCTTTGCGCGTTTCTCATAACGCTTTATAAAGCTCCTTTTAAAGAAATATAAAAAAACTAATAATACTGCAAAACCTAAAAAAATATAGGCATTATCTCGATCTTCATTCCATCGTGTTATGGCAGTATACGTAGAAAATGCTGCTAATAATAGATAAGCGATTCCAGAAATTTTTAAATATTTAATCATCATTTAATTACTTTCGTTAACATATATTGCACCACTAATATCTTTCATAGTGACTTTAGAAAGATCTTCTTTCGATTCAAAACCTTTACCTTTTATGGTGTCGGTTTTTGTAATTAATTTAAATGCTTTCTCCGTGTAAATGTAGTGTGTATTTTGATCCCAAAAAAGTTGTTCGGTGTACAATTTAGCTTGATCTTTATGATTAACTACAACCACATTATCTTTTATTTCTGATATGCCTGTTTTACTAAAACTTCTACAGTAATTAGCCGTGAGTGTAACCGAATCTTTATTTTTATCAAAAGTAGTAATCTGAATGCCTTCGGGAAATTCTTGATAAGGATGCATTTCTCTATTACTAAAATCATTTAGGAGCGGCGTTATCAATCTCGTTTTAACTGCGCCTGAATCTGTATGAATGAGGTTTACATTTTTTGCCACACCAACTGGTAGGTTTTTATCAGCTAAAAAATCTTGCACCTCTTTTATATCGTTACCACACGAAAAAAAGAATGCTACTAATGAGATAGTAGCAATTTTGGACATGTTTTTATATATTCTTAACGCTAGCATCTAACAAATTTATGGAATTTTAACCGTTTCATTAATCCAACAGCCAATTTTGAATGATTGACCAGACACATAATCACTTCCAAAAATTAACTTTTTATTAGGCCCATTAGCCATATAACTGTTCACATACTTTTTAGCTCTAGATGTTAAACTAGGGTCAACTTTACTTGCTAATCTTGCTTTATTTGCCGCGGCAACATACACCATACGTTTGCTAATTTCATCTGTACCACAACTATTGGCGCTTGCAGCATAAGCACTTGCGATTAATAAATAAGCCTTACCCATACTTGGTCTATGTGCTAATGCTTTTCTTGCATAAGAAGCTGCTGTACTTGGGCTACTTCTTCTATAAGTATTCCCTATTTGGTATAAATATTTTGCCTTTTTATATGGATCAGTTTCTAAGTCAATTGCTTTATTCAAATTTCTAATTCCTTCAGTTACTTTTCCTCTGCTTCGTAATACTGCCGCATAAAAAATATAAGCATCAGCAGAAGGTTCTACATTTACGTAAGCTTCAACCAATTTAGGGAATATTGCATCATCTGTACACTCTTTAGCATTCAATCTAGAAGCAGCTCTTCGTAACCATTTTGCATCTGTTTTATGAGACTCAAATCCTTTATTATATAACGGAATCAACCTTTCGCACGTTGCAACTTCACCTACAATATTGTCTAAAACACCTTCTACTTGACCTAGACCTCGCAAATTAATACCATCATTCTTTAACTTAGTGGTTTCTTTTTTACTCAGTTTAATACTATCAGCTACTTTTTTATCTAATGCATCTTTTGATTTTGTATGAACATCAATCTTCATATTTACAGCTTCCAAAGCATCATCATAGGTGTCAAATACTTTTTGAGTATTGGTGTCTTTATTTAGATTTGTTATTTCCTCAAAATACTCGGCTAATTTTTTAATACTCATTTGAGCAGGGTCTGTTTGAAAAGCCAACTCTAATTTTTCGAAAACTTCTTTTTTCGATGCGCCTCTAGCTTCTAACGATATCGCCCAATCACTATATACTTTCCCTAAATTATCAGGAAAATATTTAATTCTTTGCTTGTAGATCTTATCAATTAATTCACTTTCGATATTTTTAGTATCACCAGTAGCTTTTTCATAACGGTCTTCAATAATTTTTAAACCGTATTTATAAATGTTTTTAGAAGACGCAGGGCAATTTGCGAAACACCATAACCAAGGTTCATATGAATACGTATAATCTTTATATTTAGCAAATTCATAAAACTCAGAGAGTTTCTCTTTACATAATTCAGGATTTTCACCATATTTATCTTGTGAAAAAGCACTTTCAAAATTTAATAAACATAGTAAAATGAGTATCGATATTTGAAAGTGCTTTTTCATGATATGTTTTTTATGTATTAAATAATTCTTCTTATGGAATCTTTACAGTTTCACCAATCCAACATCCAATTTTATGAGATGCTCCAGATGTTAATCCTAATGTAAAAACTAATTTTTTACTAGGTTGATTACTTGTATAGCTTCTGATATATTTTTTTGCAGTAGATGAAATACTAGGATCAACACTCATTGCTCTTCTAGCTTTGTTTGCTGCTGCTACATACACCATACGCTTGCTAAATTCATCTGTACCACAACTATTTGCACTTGCCGCATAAGCACTTGCTATTAGTATATATGCTCTACCCATACTTGGCCTGTGTTTTAATGCTTTTCTTGCATAAGAAGCGGCTGTACTTGGGCTACTTCTTCTATATGTACTTCCGATTTTATACAAAAGGGCTGCCTTTTTATAAGGGTCCGTTTCTAAATCAACTGCCTTTTTACGATATGAAATAGCCTCACTTTTCTTACCTCTTTTATCCAAAACTCTAGCATAATAAATATAAGCATCAGCTGATGGCTCTGCATTTACAAATGCCTCTACTAACTTAGGAAATATTGGATCATCAGTACATTCCTTAGCATTTAACCTAGAAGCCGCTCTACGCAACCATTTCGCATCTGTTTTATGTCCTTCAAAACCTTTGTTATATAAAGGTATCAATCTTTCACAAGTAGCTACTTCACCTAATATTTGGTCTAAAACGCCTTCTACCTGACCTAAACCTCTTAAGTTAATACCATCGTTTTTTAATTTTAAAGCTTCTTTTTTAGACAATGTACCACCGTCAGCTACTTTTTTATCTGACTTATCTTTAGATTTTGTATGTCCATCTATCTTATTATTTACCGCTTCTAAGGCATCATCATAGGTGTCAAATACTTTTTGAGCATTCGTGTCTTTATTTCTATTGGTTACTTCTTGAAAGTATTTTGCTAAATTTTTAATACTCATTCGAGCTGGATTAGTAGTAAAAGCTTTCTCTAATTTTGCAAAAACTTCAGCGTTGGCTGCTCCCCTTTTTTCTAAAGATGTAGCCCAATCACTGTATACCTTCCCTAAGTTATCTGGAAAATTTTCAACTCTCTTAGCATATACTTTATCGATTAGCTTATTCTCAATTTCTTTTTGAGCACCTGTTGCCTTTGCATATCTATCTTTAGCTATTAGTAAGCCATATTTATATATGTTTTTTGATGACGTAGGGCAATTTTCAATAACCCACGTCCAAGGCTCATATGCAGGGCCGTAATTTTTTGCTTTTGCATATTCATAAAAAATAGACAAGTTAGTTTTGCATTTATCTGGTTCAGCTCCATATTTATCTTGTGCGTAAATATTACTTACTCCTGCTAAAAGAAATAAGCTGAATATTAAGTTTGTAACATTTTTTCTCATCTTGGTTATTTTTAATTTAATCTAATTTTCTTTTTCTAAACCACTTATCACTTAGTGATAAACCGAGCCTAAAGTTAAAATAATTTTCTTTAACTAAGCCATTTGTAGCTTCGCCTCTTGTACCTAACTCAAAACCTATGTTTATATTAGATAGTTGTTTACTCATTGGTAACCCTACTCCAAAAGATATGCCAAAATCATTTAATTCGGTATTATTTACTATTAAACCCGATTGTTTGTAGGCAAGACCTGCCCTATAAGTAGCTCGTTGCCAATAACTTGATATAGAATTATATTTTGGCGTATAATAACCTCCCAAAGAAATTCGATTAGACTTTCCATAATTATACGTTCTATCATTAGCAGGAAGACCATCATCAATAGTTAACGCATCTTGAAAAGAATATTCTAAGCCTGCATACCATTTATTTTCTTGCCCAACACCAGCACTTACAATAGTTTTTAATGGGTTTTTATATCTATTTTCAAAAGATCGATTAACAACGGTATCTCTTGGACTAATAATATCTTGATTTGTATTAACTAAAGAATATTGATATTCGTTACCTTCATTCTTTAACTCATTACTAAACTCTACTACTAAACCAGTATTCAATGTTAATTTGTCAGAAATTTTAGTGTGATATTGTAGTCCTGCCTTTATTTCAGTTCCAGTTACGTCTGAATCAGAACGTTGTAAGGTTCCTAAAGGGACTCCCGCTCTTCTATTTAACAAATTATTTTCTATGCTCCCAAATATATATGCTGCCTCAATTCCTAAACTATACTTTTTGCCTATTTTGTGTCCGAAGCCTACAAATACTCTATTTGTACCGCCTTCTCCTGTAAATAAATTTATATCAGTTAACTCTCCATCAACATCAGTAAATTCTTGTAACAAAGAGTAACCAACTGTGGTATTAGGCTGAATACCAAATGCTGCTCCAGAATTTTCACCAATTGGAAAACCTAATGCTAAATATGAAAATGACGTAGATGATCCATTATCATTATTTATACCATCATCTACACGTATTGCGTTATTTTGAGCTGCTAACGCAAAAGTTGTTAACCGTAAAGATGCATAAGAAGCTGGGTTCGTAAAGCTTAATTGATATGCACTATTAAAAGCTCCACCAACTTGTCCCATACCTATTTCTTCTACTGTTTTATTAGTTGCGTTGTCACCAACACCAAAAAATGAATACGGAGAAACACTATTTTTTTGCGCTATGGTATTCAGGGAGATCAGAAGTATAAGAAATCCTATTATTTTTTTAATCATTCGTCTTTGTTATGTATCAAGATACTATTCAACCCTTCCAATAAAAAATTTGGATTGGCAAATATGCTACTTTTTAACTTTTTAGCCAAAAAATTTGTGTCTCCACCTGTTAAAACTACTGTTAAATCTGGATATTCTTCTCGATATTCAGCAATTACGCCTTTAATTTCATGTAAAATTCCGTTTAAAACGCCCGAATGTATCGATTCTTTTGTGTTTTTTCCCGTTAAGGAAAATTTGCTAATTTTTAATTCTGGCAGGTTTGCTGTAAAAGCATGTAATGATTTATATCTCATGTATATACCGGGTGAGATTGCTCCACCAAAATATTCATTCTTGCCATTCACAAAATCAAATGTTACACAAGTACCTGCATCTATGATTAATACATTTTTTTTAGGATACTGGTGTACCGCCGCAGCTACCAATGCAATTCTATCTACGCCCAATGTCTCAGGAGTTTTATACTTATTTAAAAAAGGCACCTTAACGGAATGATCTAAAGTGATCAACTTTTTAAAGTTACTTAGTGCCTTTATCTCTTTAGCCTTGATTTTTCCTACTGACGATACAATTACATTTTTAATTGAAAATTCTTTTCGGATAATTTCAATTTCTTTTGCCAAATCAGCATATGAAATAATATGATTAAAAACAATGCTACCATCTTGAAAAACAGCTGTTTTAATTTGGGTATTACCTATATCAATTATTAAGTTCATGTACATTTTTCAGGAAATGTAAAAATACAAATACATTTTTTATATAATTGTTTTGAATTGTATAAAATTTACATTTATATTTGCACCCGCTGAAAAGCAATTGGTGCCTTAGCTCAGTTGGTAGAGCAAAGGACTGAAAATCCTTGTGTCCCTGGTTCGATTCCTGGAGGCACCACCACTAAAAACTCGAACAGAAATGTTCGAGTTTTTTGGTTTATATTGTAAGATGCACTTTTGTATATAATTGATAGCAATAAATTAAACCGTTTTTATATTGGTGAAAGCAAAAATCCTAACATAAGATTGGAGCAACATAATTCACATTATTTTAAAAATAACTTTACGAAAGCGTCAACAGACTGGAAACTAATGCTAACTTTTGAATGTAAAAATAAATATGACGCTTTGTATCTCGAACAATTTATTAAACGAATGAAAAGTAAAAAATTTATCGAGAAAGTTATAGGTAAGCCTTCTATTTTAGAAGATATTTTAACTAAAAAATAATTCGTCTCTGGTTCCCCCGAAGCTTCGGGGCTGGAAGTATCACCAAAAATAAAGCCGAACATTTCTGTTCGGCTTTATTGGGTTTTATAACATTTTTAAATTATTCACTTCTTGTTGCGTCAAGTGCCTCCAGTTACCACGAGGTAAGTTTTTCTTGTTTAACTCAGAAAACAAAACTCTATCTAGCTTCAATACGTTATAGCCAAAATGCTCAAATATTTTACGTACAATTCTGTTTCTTCCCGAGTGTATTTCGATACCCACTTCTGTTTTTGGCTGATTGTCAACATAAGAAATAGCATCAACAAACACCATTTTTTCTTCTAACATAAAATTCTCACTTATTTTCTGTAAATCTTTCAAAGCTAGTTTTTTATCTAAAGAAGCATGGTATAATTTCCGCACATTATGTTTAGGATGCGTTAGTTTTTTAGCCATTTCACCATCATTGGTAAACAATAATAAACCTGTTGTTTGTCTATCTAATCTCCCTACTGGGTAAATACGTTCTTTTGCTGCCCTAGCAACCAATGACATTACCGTATCTCTTCCTTTTTCATCATCCATTGTGGTGATAAAATTCTTTGGCTTATTAAGTAATACATAGCGTTTTACTTCAGGGTTGATTAAAGAACCATCGAAACGAACCTCATCATCTAATTTTACTTTGTAACCCATTTCAGTCACTACTTTACCATTTACAGTAGCACTACCTGATTCGATATACACATCTGCCTCTCTACGTGAACAAATACCTGAATTAGCGATGTATTTGTTTAAACGAATTTCTGTCGGCTCTTCTATACGTTGTTTAGGTGTGTCTTTACGAATATTTTTTCCGTACGGATTTGGTTTGCCTTTACCATACGTTTTTTTTTGTCTTTCAAACGATTTTTTCTGATCTGTAGAATTGGTTGAGCGAGAAGTTGACTTTTTGGCTTGTCGTCCTCTCGACGAGTTTTGTTTTGCTGCCATTTTTAAATTTTTGGCAAAAATAGACCTTTTTAACGATGTATATCAACCTTTTACATCAATTATTTGCTGCCGTTCTCTATTTACCATTAATTTGGTAACATCTGGTCTAGAATAATGACCTACCACATCAAAATTTTGTCGCTCTTCATATACGCGATTAAAATCGATAGTTTGAATTATCAATCCTTCTTTACCTATAACAGGTTCTACAACCCATTCCCCATTAGGACCCGCAATACAAGATCCTCCATTCGCTAATATTTCAGGAGCTTTTTCTAAAATTTTCTCTACATGAGGCGTATTTATAGGGAAGTCATTACGAGTCATCAAGCTAGAAACTGAAATCACAAACGACCGTGATTCTCTAGCAATAAAACGCGTAATATCTTTCGTGTTGTGATCACTCCCTGGCCAAACTGCTATGTGCAAATTTTCTCCTAAACCGTACAAAGCTGTTCTTGGTAATGGCATCCAGTTTTCCCAACAATTCAAGCCTCCAACAGTAAATTCTTTAAGTTCGTGAACTTGTAAACCGTTTCCGTCTCCTGGTGCCCATGTTAAACGTTCATCATATGTAGGTTGCAATTTTCGATGCACAGATTTAATTTCTCCTTTTTGATTTATATAAACTAAGGAACAATACAAACTATGTCCACCACGATTTTTTGCTCTTTCTATAATTCCTAAATAGATAGCTATATTATTTGCATTAGCAAGTTCACAAATACCGTCTAGTTCTCCAGCTTCAATTTGTATTGCATTGCGAGCATAATGCGCATGAAATTCTTTATTTACTTTAGTATCCCATTCCGCACCTCCTGTTAAAGCCAGCCAAAACGGATAACCAGGTAACAAGGCTTCGCCAAAAACAACTAGCTCACAATTTTCTTTAGCCGCATCTTTTATAGACGTTTCAATTTTAGCAAGTGTTTTTTCTTTATCTAACCAAACGGGTGAGATTTGTGCCAAGGCTACTTTTAAAAGGTTTGAACTCATAATATTCGTTTAATAATCACCGAAGTATCAATCAAAACTAAACTAAAAACACCTACAAAAAGTACAAACTTGATAAAATTATGCAATAACAAATATTTTTTTTGTGATAAACTTATCCATAATATCCCCATGAAAATGGACAAGATAATCCCTGTAGCATAGAAGTAATACCTCATATAACCTATTTCGGGATATTCCCATAACACATATATGGGTACAAAGGTTAATACTAATAAAAATGTGATTAGTTTCTTGGTAAATTGTTCGCCATAAACAATGGGTACGGTTTTATAATTCAATAGAATATCACCTTTAATATTTTCGAGTGCTTTTATTAATTCTCTGCTAAGTAATATTAAGAAAAGAAATAGCGCATGTACAAAAATGACTTTCGAGAAATTCTTGTAGTACACAAAGATCACAAAAAAAGGAAGCATCGATAGCATAGACACTAAGAGCAAACCTGCTAAAGGGTATTTTTTTATTTTATGTGAATAGAACCATATTAAAAAAATATAAGTCGCAAAAAACAGCGCAGCTCGCCACGATACTAAGAATCCTAACAAAAAACCTACAAAATTGAGAAAAAAATAGATTTTTAATTTCGTTTTTTGATTTACAACAGCATCGATCTTGGCTTTTAGCGGGCGGTTAATTTTATCTTTATCGGCATCATAAAAATTATTGATAATATAACCCGCAGCAATTACACAGGCAGAAGCTAAGACAACGAAAAAAAGGTTGTTATCTAAAAGTACTGATTTAAGGGTTTGATTTGGTGAAAAAATAAAAATAGCCGCTAAATATTGGGCGATAACAATTAATAATACATTGTATCCTCTTACTACGGATAGCAAGCTAAAAAACTTGTAAAAAATAGAGCGCTTATTTTGTGTTTTTGCATCCATAAACTTATGGATTTAGAACCTGTACACCAATTCTAATTTGTAATTGTTAAGTAATTGTTGTGCTTTTTGGTAATCTTCCGTAAAGCCTAAAATATAACCACCGCCACCTGAGCCACACAATTTTAGATAATATGCGTTTGTATCAAGGCCTTGTTGCCACAGTTTGTGAAAAGCTGTAGGTATCATTGGTTTAAAATTAGTCAACACCACTTTAGAGAGTTGTTTTACATTACCAAATAATGATTTCACATTACCATCTAAAAAATCGTCAATACAAGCATCGGTGTATTTGGCAAAATCTTCATTTAACATTCTACGAAAACCTTCATTTTTCATCTTATTCATAAAGATAGAAACCATAGGCTCCGTTTCACCTATTTGTTCTGAATCTAATAAGAACACAGCTCCTTTTCCTTCTTTTTGAGAAGGTATTCCTGTAGCTTCTAAATTGTCTTTAGAATTTATTAGAATAGGCAAACTTAAATAGCTATTTAATGGATCTAACCCTGAACTTTTTCCGTGAAAGAAAGATTCCATCAAAGAGAAAGTCTCCTTTAGTTTTAATAATTTATCTCTTGTTAAATTTTCTAAAACTGTGATTTTATCATCAGCATATTTGTCATAAACAGCCGCTACTAAAGCTCCCGAACTCCCAACACCATATCCTTGCGGGATGCTAGAATCGAAGTACATGCCTTTTTCTAAATCACTTTTTAACTCTTCAAATCTAAAATTGATATAATTATGCTCTTCTAGTGTGCATAAATACGTGTAGAATTTTAATAAGCTTTCGTTTGAATTTTTCGCTTCCACAGAAGGATTATCTGATACTTTTAAAGCTCCTTTGTATGAATTATAAGGAATGGCTAAGCCTTTAGAATCTTTAATGATTCCGTACTCACCGAACAATAAAATTTTTGCGTAAAATAATGGTCCCTTCATTAAAATGCGTTTAGCTTATTCATTACAACAACGCAAATATACTAGATTCATTGCAAAATAATGCACTTGTTAACCTTAAAATAATGTCTTAGCTATTCATTTTCAGACTTTCCGTCGTAATAATACATTTTCCACATGCCTACTTTTTTGCCATCATCATAACTTCCTTCACCTTTTAATTTACCATTTTCATGATATTCTTTCCATTCTCCATTACGTGCTCCGCTTTTATAAATACCAGATTCTGACAGCTTCGAATTTTCATGATAACCAACCCAAGCACCTTCAATATTACCATTTTCATAACTATATTGGCTTTTTAGAGGTCCGCTTTCATGGTAATTTTTTCGTTCACCTATCAACGAATTATTTTTATAGTTTACTGTTTGCATTACATGCCCATTCTCGAAATACCAAGTAACCGAACCATCAAAAATTTCTTCATTTTCTTTTAATGAAATTGCTTCCATTTGCTTGGCACCCGACAAATAATAATCTTCCCATAAAAAACCATTACCTTTTTTGATAAGCTTAGGTCTATAATAAGAGGCTTGACTCTTTGTACTTGCGTTCCAATTGGCATCAAACCAAATGGTGTCTTTTTCTGCTTGAGCTAAAGTAATAGAGGTTGAAAATGTAAAACATCCAAGGAATAAAATAAGAAAATATTTTTTCATGATTCAAGATTTAGAGTTATTACTAAAAACAAAACTCCTCTTACAGCTCATAAAGCTGTTAAAAAGTATGTTTAACTATTTGTTCTCTAATCTCAACTACTTAATGCTAGGGTAACATTAAATATAGTAGTGCAGGCTAATCAGAATTACATTTGCTTGGCTCCAGAACCAACACTATCCCAAATATACTCATTTTTTTGACAAAATTGAATTAGTTCATTTACTATAAGGTCGTTAACTAATTCTTTTTCCTTTTCGGGGAAGAGTACATGTACATTAGCACCTGCATCCAAGGTAAAGCAAACATTAGAATTTGTTCGAGTTCGAAATTCCCATATTTTATTTATAATTTCTAACGTATTTGGCTTCATTAATATAAAATACGGATTGCTAGTCATCATCATTGCATGCAATGTCAATGCCTCACTTTCTACCAAGTTTACAAAGGCTTTGAGGTCGCCGTTTTGTAGTATTTCTGATAGTTTTGAAAGGTTCTCATTCGCTTGTTCAAATCGTTTTTCAGCAAAAGGATGACCATGCATTAAATTATGACCAACGGTGCTTGAAACTACTTTTTCGCCTTTATCGACTAGTAAAATAGTGTCTTGGTAATTTTTAAAATTATCATGTACCTTGTGTGGAAATTCAACGCCATACCAATCTGAACTATCCTCTATCTCAGAATGCTCTCCCCAAACTACCAATTCACCTTTTATGCTTCTTGCCGCACTCCCAGAGCCTAAGCGTGCTAAAAAAGAAGCTTTTTTGTAAAACAATTCATCGGACATTGATGGATTTAATGCCTTTTCCATACTCATAATACACAAGGCCAAAGCCGCCATGCCACTTGCTGAAGATGCAATACCGCTACTGTGAGGAAACGAGTTATGCGTTTTAATAACACAGTTGTAATCAGTAATAAAAGGAACTAATCTTGCAATTCTTACTACAAATTCACTAATCTTTTTACTAAACTCTGGTTTCTTTACACCGTCTAAAAAAATATCAAATTTAAATGTTCGTTGACTAAGAGACTGCTTAAAATCAGTATTATTATCAGGTACAGAAAATATTTTAGGAATTTTATTCTTTGTAAATTCCAACGTAGTTTCCGTAAAGCAATTAGACAAGGTAAAACTTATAGAAGGGTTTTCAGGTTCCTGAAGCTCTCGTTTTCCCCAATATTTAACTAGAGCGATATTGCTTGGTGCTTTCCAAGTAAAACTACCGTCTTCTAATATTTTTGAATTATCTGACTTATAAATGAATTCGTTTCCGTCCAAAATTGTGATTTTGTGCAAATATAATTGTTAGTCTACCAATTTTCTAATTTATTTAAAACGGAAGTTTTGTAACTTCTGCTTATGGGAAGTGCTTTATTGTCTATTTCGACAAATTCATTGGTGAATGATTCAATTTTTGAAATTGAAATGATATAAGAACGATGTATTCTTAAAAACTGGTGTTTTGGAAGTTTTACTTCAATATTGCTAATAGTCTCCCTAGTAATAATAGTTTTATCATTTAAATGAATCTTTATATAATCACTCAAGCTTTCGATATATTTAATTTCATCAAAATCTATTTTCACCATCTTTCTATCAGAACGAACAAAAATGAAATCATTTTTTTCTTCAGTTTCAACCGTCAGCTCATTTTTTATAGTACTATGATTACTTTCAAATTTATCAATAGCTTGTGCCAAACGTTCAAAAGAAATAGGCTTTAATAAATAATCGACAGCCTGTAAATCAAAACCATCTACTGCATATTCTCTATATGCTGTAGTAAAAATTATTTTGATTTTTTTATTGATAGATTTTGCAAAAGAAAGCCCCGAAATTTCAGGCATATTAATATCTAAAAATATCAAATCTACCTGTTGAGAACTCACTGCATTAAAAGCTTCGGTGGCATTTTTGCATGTTTTTACAATAGTAACAAGATCGATTTTTTGTAAATGTCTTTGCAAAATTTCACGCGCCATTGGTTCGTCATCTACGATAATACAGTTAATTGATTTTCGCATGCTCTATTTCTTGATTTAAATCATGAATTTTTAATGTTACCTTAAATTGATTTCTTTGTTGTTCAATTTCTAGCTTATGCTTGTTTGGATACAACATTTCTAAACGCTTTCCACTATTTTCTAACCCTATCCCTTTAAGAGATTGTCCCTCTTTAATCGATGAATTTATAATTTCAAAATCTATGGTGTCCTTGGTTGTTTTGATAACTATATGCACTTTCAATTTTCCGTCAATAATGGTTCCATGTTTAAAACTATTCTCTACAAAAGGAATCAATAGCATAGGTGCTATTTGAATTGTGTTATCTTCGATTGACTTCTCGATACTAACTTCTAAAGTATCATGAAAACGCATTCTTTCTAGTGAAACATAATCTTCTAAATGATTAATTTCATCTTGCAAAAGAACCATTGGTTTTTCTACTTGATATAAAATATAATCTAGTAAATTAGATAATTTTAAAATCATTTCTGGCGCATCATCACCTTTTTTTAGTGCATAACCATAAATTGTATTTAGAGAATTGAATAAAAAGTGTGGATGAATTTGCATTTTCAAAAATTTCAACTCTTGTTCTTTTAATTGCAGTTGTGTTTGTAATACTTTAT
>RCNE010000122.1_pt1 | contig 36180 bp, 33 predicted proteins | sample 2041361 | NCBI WGS metagenome assembly RCNE01 (sample SAMN09708229, study PRJNA481090) | Marine sediment metagenome, whole genome shotgun sequencing project. | reverse complement strand
TCTCACGCGCCGCTAGTTACCAGGCCAGACTTCGTCTCCTTCGCTGAGAAGTGCACGCCAGAAGAACTCGCATTGTTTGACGTCCCGCAGCCAGGACATGAGTTCTGGACGTCCGATGTTTTGGACGCTATGGCGCGGCAATACCCAGGGCTGGACCTAACCCCCTGGCGCCAGGCGTTCTAGGTACCGCTCGCCGTATCGATCCAAACAGTTTTGGTTTGTAGGAATTCGTCCAGCGATTCCAAACCGTTGTCTTTCCCAAAGCCACTCTGCTTGAATCCGCCGAAGGGCACCGTGTGGCTGACCATCCGGTAGCTGTTGATCCACACGGTGCCGACGTCCAGGCGTTTGACCATGCGATGGGCCCGACCAACGTCGGTGGTCCACACGCCAGCAGCGAGTCCGTACTGCGAGTCGTTAGCCAGGCCGACGACCTCCTCCTCATCACTGAACGGCACGAGTGCAAGCACCGGCCCAAAGACTTCTTCGCGCACGATTGAACACGTGTTGTCTACGTCGGTAATCACAGTGGGGCGAACGAAGCGCCCGCCCAACTCTGGGTCCACCATTCCACCGGCAACCACGTTTGCGCCCTCGTCAACGGCGGCTGCGATCATCCCAAGGATCCGGTCGCGGTGCTCGTCAGACGCAATCGGGCCCATTTCAGTTGCCAGATCGGCCGGATCGCCGAGCACCAAGTTGTCAGCGATTGTGGAGATCCCGGCGAGCACCTCAGAGAAGATGCTCTCGTGCACGTAAGCCCGCGAACCTGCCACACATGTCTGACCGCTCGCTGCGAAGATTCCTGCGAGCAGGCCGTTAGTTGCCGCTTTAACATTGGCGTCAGCAAAGATGATCTGCGGCGACTTCCCGCCAAGCTCGAGCGTCACGGGGACGACATTTTCAGCCGCCGCAACTTGGATGAGTTTCCCGACGTCGACTGAGCCGGTGAACGACAGATGGTTCACATCGTGATGCGCAGCGAGTGCAGCACCGGCCTCTTGGCCGAGGCCAGGTACGACGTTGAGCGCTCCGGCGGGAAGTCCTGCCTGCCGTGCCAAATCAGAAAATGCCAACGCGGTCAAACACGCTTCTTCGGCAGGCTTGAGAACAGCAGCATTCCCTGCGGCGAGGGCTGCGCCGACCGATCGACCGATGATCTGCATCGGATAGTTCCACGGCACGATATGCCCCGTGACTCCATGGGGTTCACGCAGGGTGTACACGGTGTAGCCGTCGAGATAAGGAATCGTCGTTCCGTGCAGTTTGTCGGCTGCTCCCCCGTAGAACTCCATGTACCGAGCCAACGCAACGACGTCGGCACGCGCCTGCGACAGAGGTTTGCCAACGTCGAGAGCCTCGAGTTCTGTGAGGTCGTCGATGTGGTCGAGCACAAGCCGTCCGAGACGAGTGAGAACGCGACCACGTTCGACAGCGGTCGAGCGACCCCACGCCCCGTTCATTGCCGAGCGAGCGGCGCGAACAGCAAGGTCGACATCGTCCTCAGAACCACGGGCGATTTGGCAGAGCTGGTCGCCAGTCGAAGGATTCGTCAGTGGCAGCGTCGCACCAGTGGAGGGCGGAACCCATTCGCCGCCGATGAGGCAGAGATCGGTTGGCATCCAGAACCGTTCGATGGGCATCAGTCGATCGTAGCCGTCGAGCCCGCGGATTTCGGGCTGCGCTAGGGTCGCCTGTCATGAAGCCCGGACCAAAAAATCTGATCACTGACGTTGCCGGACTGCAAGTTGGCAATGCCCATGATTCGCTCCTGAAATCAGGCACGACGGTCTTGACTGCCGACCAGCCGTTCACGGCGAGCGTCGACGTCATGGGTGGGGCTCCGGGCACCCGTGAGACCGATTGCCTCGATCCGGACCGATTGGTCGAATCGGTTGACGCACTTGTGCTCTCGGGAGGGTCCGCTCTTGGTCTCGACGCAGCATCTGGGGTAGCCGACATGTTGCGCTCTCAGGGGCGCGGGTTTGCTGTAGGGCCGGCGATCGTTCCGATCGTTCCCGCCGCGATCCTGTTCGATCTGCTCAACGGCGGCGACAAGAACTGGAAGGTCAATCCATACCGGCAGCTTGGCGTCGATGCGCTTGCAGATTGCTCGATGGACTTCGACCTGGGCACCGCTGGAGCCGGCGTCGGTGCTACCACCGGGACACTCAAAGGTGGTCTCGGATCGGCTTCGATCGTGCTCGACAACGGCGTCACCGTCGGTGCGCTCGTGGCCGTCAACCCCACTGGTAGTGCGGTGGTGCCTGACCACGCCAACTTCTGGGCGTCCGCTTTTGAGGTCGACGGAGAGTTCGGCGGTCTCGGACCAGCGGCTAGCCATGACCCACTCGTGCCACCGAGAAGCCTGAAGATGGAAGCCTTCGAGGCTGCCGGGAACACCACGATCGCAATAGTGGCCACCGACGCGGCCCTATCGAAGACGCAGTTGAAGCGAATGGCAGTCGCTGCTCAGGACGGAATGGCTCGAGCGATCGTCCCTTCACACACGCCGTTCGACGGCGACCTGATCTTCAGCGTGTCCACAGGAGCAAAGGCCATGAGCGATCCGATGAGCGACCCGTTGATGTTGGGGCACGTGGCATCGCTGTGCCTCGCCCGGGCAATTGCTCGCGGAGTGTTTCACGCAACGCCCGAACCGAACGACCTTCTGCCGACGTGGGCTCAGACCTATGGCAATGGCAACCAGGGCAATGGCAACCAGGGCGAAGGGGGCGCATGATGGACGAACTTCCGCACGGCACCTATCACTCCTTTCGACTTCCTGATGGCCGTGAGATTCGTGGCCAAGCCGACACGTTCGAGCGATTGAAGGCCCTGCATCTTCCCGAAGATCTGTCCGGGCTCGACGTGCTCGACATTGGCAGTCATGAAGGTTTCTACTCATTCGAGTGCGAGCGCCGAGGAGCGAAGTCGGTCGTGGCAGCCGACAAGATCACGTGGGAGATGTTTCCCGAACACCGGACGACATTCGACACGATGCATGGAATCTTCGACAGCGATGTCGAAGTTGTCGTGTCGTCGGTCGAGGACCTCGTCGAGTCGCTCGACGGTAAACAGTCTGACCTGACGTTGTTTCTCGGCGTGTTGTACCACGCTCCTGACCCGTTCGAATACCTACGAATCGTCAAGCAGGTCTCCAAAGGTCTGGTGGTGATCGAGACCGTCGTCGACTTCCTCGACGTGGACTTGCCGGTTCTTGCCTATTACCCAGGCGACACCTACAACGGCGACACGACGAACGTTACTGCCCCGAACATCCCAGCGTTACGGGCAATGATGGAAGACGCCGGCTTCCATGACATCGAAATCTTCGAGCCCCATGAGAAGCACCGGATTCATCAGCTGCACGCCAACGCGGCCGTGTATCCGCGGAGCCTCGTCTCGAAGCTGCGTTCGCGGCTGCTGAAGCCGACCATCAGTGGCCGAGTCGTCGTCCACGCACGCGCCGACTGACCGGGATTTACCGCTCAGGAGTTGCTTCAACCTGCCGGCACATGTTGAAGCTCGACGTCGGGAGCGATCGACGAGAGAACTGCCAGGGTCGAGCTCAGTTGGCTGATCTTCGAATCCGCTGCTTCGACGAGTACCGCTGCTTCGATGTTGTACGGCGTCTGGGCAGGTTCGTGCATGTTCAGCGAAGCCACGGCCGACTGGAGCGGAGACATGCTGGGGTTGAACGCTGCATTCTCGGCGTACCTCCCAACGTAGGTTTTCTTCGATGACGTCCGAAGTGCGACGCCGGCGAAGTTGGATGTGTAAGGCGAGTAGCTCGAGTTCGCTGCGCGCAACGCCTGCTGCACGAGCGGGTCTGTGGAGTCGACGGACAACCCATTCGACTGTGGATCCATGAGGCGGCCGACGACCCCGAGGTCTATCGGACCAAACGAATCCTGGAGGTAGTACGAAAGCGGGTTGCTGCTGTAGGAGTAGTCGGCTGGATCGCCAGCCTCGCTCTTCAGCAGGACCTGGAGGCCGGTCGGCGCAGCGAGCTCGTTCAGAAACTGTCTGCAGTAGCCGCAGGGAACCTCATTCACTGCAACCGCGTGGAGCCCTTCTTCGCCGTGGAGCCACGCGTTGTTCGTGGCCGATTGTTCACCGTGGACGGAAAAGCTCAGGGCGTGCGACGGGAACTCCATGTTCGCACCGAGATACAAGCTGCCTGTCGTCGACCCGCGAGCAATCGCGCCGACGAAGAAGTCCGATAGTGGTACTCGTGCATGTGAGGAGGCCGCGGGAACTAGCGCGATCATCAGCTGACCGACGTCGATGCCGAGCTTGGTAGCCAGTTCTGCGACGAGGTCGCCTGATATGAACGGTCCATCGGCGAGAGCGTCGGCAACCATCGATCGTTCGAGATCTGGCAGGGCCTCGAGGCCAAGAGTTCTGTCATGAGTGGTCATCGGTCGCCAGAGACTAACCCGAGCTCGCGCTGCTTCTTCTTCGAGAGGCCAAGGCCCACGAGACGATGTGATTCGGTGAGTTGCTCGCAGAGGTCGTCGTTCGGGAGGCCCGGCTCGTCGTGATCCTGTACCCAGGTGAACCCGCGAGACGCAAGATAGGGCGCAGGTCTGACCCCAGGCATCTCGATGAGAAAGTCGAACTCCTCGGGCGTGGTCTTGAACGTGATGCCGAGTTGTTCATCGTCGTCATTCCACCCACCGATGGCGAAGACCTTGCCCCCGACCTTCCACACGTGCGCGTCGCCCCATTGGACCACGTGTGTGGTTGCGGTGAGTCCGGCGCAATAATTGTTGAAGTCGTCCAGTTCCATCGAAGCCTCCTCGCTCCAACCAAGCGTTGAGTTGTTAGACCTTTGCTCGCTCGATGGCGTTTAGGTAGCTGTACAAGGTGACCTTGCTCACGCCCATCCAAGCAGCAACATCCTCGACAGCTCCACGCAAGAGGAAGGCGCCAAGTTCGTCGAGTCGACGAATCGCCACCTGCTTCTCTGCACGTTTCATGTCTCCGAGCCGCATGCCCAACTCTCGTTCGACCGAGGAGACGGCTCGCTCGAGCGCACCATGCAGCTCGTTGGGGCGCACGAAGGCAACAGTTTCGCCATTCCACAGGATCGGTTCGTCTCCGGGCCTCGATGAGCGCAGCGGCACGACACTTGCGCCAAGGCTCTCGACGACCGGGCGAAGCGCTGACAGGAAGTCGTCAGCTTCACCGGTCACAAGCGCTCGAGTTGTGTGGAGATCTTCGTTGCCCCGGCGTCGAACCCTGCTGCGAGGAGCTCTTGGACAGCGTGAAGAAGGTCGTTCATGTCGCCCTCAACAGTACTTGAAAAGGGGCCCATGTCGACAGAGAACCCGCGGTGCTCGAGGACCCTCAGGACTGCATCGACGTGCGGGCCAGGCTCGTTCTCTTTGAACGGTTCGACAAGTAGTTCCAGGCGGCCAAGTTGCATCGCAGTACTGTAGTCGCCTTGTAAATCAATGTGAAGCGCGAGTCATTACAGGGTGCCGTGAAATCAAAAACTTGACTTTTTGTTAAGTTTGACTGCTAGGATCTTGGTGTGGTCGAGGGAGTGGTTCCGGGCACATCTGGCCGCTCGTCTGGCTGCCAGCGGCATCGTGTAAGGAGCAGCAATGTCTGCACTCGTTTCGAAGAACAATCTGCGCGACCAGACCGATTGGCCTGCTCCACCTGAAGCCATTGCGGCCTTCCATCGGCGGATGCCGGCGTATTCGCCAACACTGCTGCTCGACGCTCCCGACCTTGCCGAGCAACTTGGTGTAGGTCGTCTCCTGATTAAGGCTGAGACACGGCGGATGGGTCTTCCATCGTTCAAGATTCTCGGTGCGTCGTGGGCCACCTACCAGGCGATCTGTGCACACCTGGGTGGGGAACCAGAGCCGTGGAACAACATCAATGAGTTGGCAGCAAACCTCGCGCATCTCCGCCCGTTCACGCTTGCGACTGCGACCGACGGAAACCATGGTCGAGCAATCTCGTTCATGGCGAGACTGCTTGGCTTCGACGCACGGATCTTTGTGCCAGCGGGCATGGCCCAGGCACGTATTCGGGCAATGGAGGCCGAAGGCGCAACCGTGACCGTGGTCGACGGTGACTACGACGACGCGGTGGCGCGATCGGGCAAAGAAGCCAGCGATACCTGCCTTGTTGTCTCCGACACATCGTGGGAGGGGTACACGACGATCCCGGCACAAGTTGTCGAGGGTTACACGACGATTTTCAGCGAGGTCGATGATGCCATCGACGCGAGTGGGCTCGATCACCCTGACATGGTGGTCGTACCTGTCGGCGTGGGGGCCTTTATGGCCGCAGCGGTGACGCACTACCGCTCGGGAGAACATCGCCCGACGATCATCGCGGTCGAGCCACGCGATGCGAATTGTTGTCAGGCATCGTCGATGGCCGGAGAGATCACCCATGTTCCGGGTCCGCATCGATCGATCATGGTGGGTCTCAATTGTGGACTGCCGTCGATGATTGCGTGGCCACGGCTTGCATCGGGCGTCGATTGGTTCGTCTCCGTCGACGACGACGCAGCGCGGCAGAGCATGCGAGATCTCGCTGACGCTGCGGTTGCGTCGGGTGAAACTGGTGCGGCCGCGCTCGCTGGGCTTCAGGCGCTCTTGAAGGATCCCGAAGCTGCGGCTGCATTGCCCGATCGACTGAACAGCACAGTGCTGATCATGGTCACCGAGGGGGCGACCGACCCCGATGCGTATGAACAAATCGTTGGCCGGCCGCACGACAACGTTGGCCGGGTACTCACTGCGATTCGGGAGAAGACGTACGTGAAATAACGCCGGCGATCCAGCGGTCGAGATCATCGATGACCTCATCACGGTTGGTTTCGTTGACGAGTTCGTGGCGTGCCCCGGGATACACCTTGATTCGCTGATCGAGGGAGGCCATCGATTTCACGGCGTTTACCGTTGGTTCGTAGGGCACGAACGGATCAGAGCCGCCATGAAAGACGGCCACGGGGATCGTGATTCGATCAACTTCCGAGCGGAACTGGTCAAGGGCTGCGACCTCTGCAACGAGGAGGGGCCGTTTGTACCGGCCGTGATAGACCAGCGGGTCGCTGGCGTAGTCGGCGCACACCGCAGCGTCACGAGACATGCCCGATGGGTCGGAGTCGACGTCGGGGAGTTCAGGCAGCGCAAGAACACCCCGTGCCCACTCCCAGTCGCCGAGCACTGCTCCGAGAAACGCCGCTCCATGAAGCCGTTCGGGCCACCGTTGGACGAACCGTGCCGTGATGAGTCCACCCATTGAGTGGCCGATCATGATCGCTGGCAGCTCCCGATGTTCGGTTTCGATCGTTGAGACAACTGCTCCGAGGTCGTCGACCACAAGGCCGAAGTCAGTGATGAGCGCACGTTCCCCGTCGGATAAACCGTGGCCGACATGGTCGGCTGCGACCACGATGTACCCACGATCACAAAGAACTCGTGCCACGTGTTCGTACCGGCCTCCGTACTCGGCATACCCGTGCACGAAATACACGACCGCGCTGGGTGCTGTCGAGGGTGTCCACGTGCGAACGTGAATGTTGCCTCCGTGGCCAGCCACGTCGAAAGTCTGTGCGAAAGGTTCTGGCGGTGACATGTTCTACTTTTCGTTCGGAATGCGGCCCACCCTACGATCGGCCTAACAAAAAGTAAAGAAATCCGAATCCTGAATGCGATTCGGGAGACGTCCTGCCGGATCAACGAATCGATCCGAGCCTTCGAGACGCTAACTTTACATTTCGTTAAGTTTTCGGCTATTGTCCCGAGGATGCACGACTTGATTGCCGCTGATCTCCGGATCGATATCGACCGTTTGTCTCGTCGGTTGGCCGATTTGGCAGCAATCGGTGCGATCGAAGGAACCGAAGGCTGCGCCCGCCTGGCGCTCACCGACGAGGACAAGACGGGACGAGACCTGGTCCTGACGTGGATGCGCGACCTGGGTCTCGATATCTCTATCGATGGCATCGGCAACGTGATCGCCGCGATGCCGTCAGAACATGCGGTGGCTCCCGTGATGTGTGGCTCTCACATCGACACCGTGCGCACCGGCGGGCGGTACGACGGCAACCTCGGGGTTCTCGCCGGCTTGGAAGTCATCGAAACAGTGCTGGCTTCGGGCATCAAACTCGACCATCCACTGGCCGTTGGTTTCTTCACCGATGAGGAAGGAGCCCGGTTTCAGCCAGACATGCTTGGCAGCCTCGTGTACGTCGGCGGCATGGCGCTCGAAGAGGCACTGGACATCGAGGGGATCGACGGACCGCGAGTCGGCGAAGAACTTGAACGTATTGGGTACGCAGGGTCAGCGCCGCTACCGGGGCTCGTGCCGCACACGTTCGTCGAGCTGCATATCGAACAAGGACCGATCCTCGAGGTAGAGAACACCACGATTGGTGTGGTGACCGGTGTTCAGGGGATTAGTTGGCAAGAAGTCACCGTTACTGGCCAGAGCAACCATGCCGGAACCACACCGATGAACCTTCGACGAGATCCTGGGTACGTGGCCGCATCATGTGTCGCCTTTGTTCGCGAGCTGTCGCTGGAACTGGGCCATCCGCAGGTAGGGACCGTCGGCCGTTTGGAACTCTCACCGAACCTGGTCAACGTGGTTCCCGCATCCGCGACATTCACCGTCGATATTCGAAATATGGATGAGTCGATCCTGCTTCAAGCGGAGGCTCGTTTTCGCACGTTCGCTGAAGAGTTGGCAGCGGCCGAAGGCTGCACCATCAGTTTCGAGACACTCGCCCGATTCGAACCAGTCGTGTTCAACCAGCGTGTGGTCGACGTCATCGAGTCCGTCGCCGAGGCGCAGGGCCACAGCAACAGGCGAATTCCTTCAGGTGCAGGACACGACGCCCAAATGTTTGCGCGAGTCTGTCCTACGGCCATGATTTTCACGCCAAGCCAGAACGGGCTCAGCCACAACCCAGCCGAATACACCAGCCCAGCCGATCTGAAAGCAGGAGCCAATGTCCTGCTGCACACGATGTTGCGACTCGCACAAGGGAACCAGAACTGATGACCGAAGAAACGCCACCGCTCACACCAATGTCGCTCTCGACGCTGCTCGGGCGAATCGAACATGAGTGGGAGACTCGGAAGAAGATTTTCGATCTGCCGAATGCCCGCATTTGGAAGCCCGACCCGGCCGTCGATCTGAGCTTTGAATTCCTCGGGCGTCCGTGTGCCTCGCCGATCGGCCCTGCCGCAGGACCACACAGCCAGCTAGCGGAGAACATCGTCCTTTCATGGCTTGGTGGGTCTCGATTGTTCGAGCTCAAGACGGTGCAGATCCTCGACGAACTCGATATCAGTCGGCCGTGTATCGATATGCAGACGATTGGGTACAACATCGAGTGGAGCCAGGAGCTGCTCGTTCCACAAAGCCTGACCGAGTATGTGAAGGCCTCGATGCTGATCGAGATCCTGCGAAACTGGGAACCGCTGGCTGAGTTCATCGGCCCAGACCCAGGTCCACACGTCTTTGACATGTCGGTTGGCTACGACCTAGCCGGGATTTCGTCGGAGAAGGTCGCCTCGTTCATTCGGGGTATGAAAGACGCGACGAGCGAGATTGAAACTCTCCGATCCGAGCTCACCGGGTCATGGGCCCGATTCGTAGATCACCCATTTAATCCTCAAATCGCCGACACGTTGACGCTGTCGACGTTTCATGGGTGTCCCCCCGAAGAGATTGAGTTGATCACGAAACATCTGATCGACGAGCACGAACTTGATGTCATCGTGAAGCTCAATCCCACACTTCTTGGGTATGAGACCGTGGCGAGCATCGTGAACGACGAACTTGGGTACACCGATGTGTCGGTGAAAGAAGCCGCATTCGCGGCGGACCTGCAGTTCGAGCGTGGAATCGAATTGATCGAGGAGCTCAACCAGTACGCCAAGGATCGAGGACGAATCTTCGGCATCAAGTTGACCAACACGCTCGTCGTCGACAACACAAAGCAGTGGATGCCCGAGGAGACGATGTACCTCTCGGGGCCGCCGCTTCACGTTCTCGCGTCGGCACTTCTGCAGAAGCTCGCCGACGCGCTTCCGGGTCGCTTCGCCATTCCCGGCCACGATGGAGACATCATGGTGAGCTTTTCGGCCGGCATCAACAAGGAGAACCTGGCAGATTCAATCGCGATGGGCGTGAACCCGGCCACCGTCTGTTCCGACCTGTTGAAGCCTGGTGGGTATGGGCGTCTGGCCCCGATGCTGAAGGCTCTCACCAAAGAGGTCGCAGCCGGAGGGCATGCAGATCTGGCATCGTGGAAAGCAGCGCGTCAACTCGAGGCCGTTGCTGCTGGCCATGCGAACTCGTGCGTCAAACACGTGGCATTCATCCGTGGGGACGGCATTGAGTCGTACCATCTTTCAGGTAATGAGAAACTTCCCCGCGAGGTCGAACACGACTTGGAGATGTTTGGGTGTGTGGCCTGCAACTTCTGCGTCACCGTGTGCCCGAACGATGCGTTCTTCAACATCAAGAGCCTCGATGGCATGGAAGGGCGCCAGCAGTATTTGCTCTTCACCGAGCTCTGCAACGAATGCGGAAACTGCATGACGTTCTGTCCCGAGGAGGGCGACCCGGCGATAATCAAGCCGCGCCTGTACTCAGACGCCGACCTCTTCGCTGGGCGCGAGGGGCAAGGTTTCCTCTTGGAGAACGGTCGCATCGTCGACAGCCGGAGCGAGGATGGTCAGGTCAATCTCGTGCAACAGCTTCTCGACAGTGACCAGGGCAATCCGCTCTACTCATCGCAAACAAATGGGAGTACTGAGTGACCCGCTCGATCACCGTTGGTGCTGCGCAGTTGGGTCCGATCGCCAAGGCCGATTCGCGAGAAGATGTCATTGCCCGGTTGCTTGTGCTGCTTCATGATGCCGCGGCCGCGGGCTGTGATCTCGTTGTGTTCCCCGAGCTTGCGCTGACGACATTCTTCCCCCGGTGGTACACCGAGGATCTGAGCGCCCACGATGACTACTACGAGACGTCGATGCCGGGCCCGGCAACACAACCACTCTTTGATGCGGCGAAGAGGCTCGGCATCGGATTTGCGATTGGTTATGCCGAACTCACAGAGCCCGACGCGGCTGGCGTCCGTCATCGTTTCAACACGACAATTCTGGTCGAACGGGACGGTTCGGTGGTCGGCAAGTACCGGAAGGTACACATGCCCGGCCACGAAGAGGATGAACCCTGGCGACCCTTTCAGCATCTCGAACGTCGGTACTTCGAGGAGTCGAACGAAGGTTTTGACGTCTACCGCGCCTTCGACGGGATCGTCGGCATGGCAACCTGCAACGATCGCCGCTGGCCCGAGACCTACCGCGAGATGGGCCTGCAAGGCGCCGAACTCATCATGATTGGCTATAACACGCCGATCCATTACGCCCCCGACCCCGGTCAGAATGCATTGCAGGGATTTCATAATCACCTCTGCATGCAGGCCGGTGCCTACCAGAACGGCACCTTTGTGGTCGGTGTTGCCAAGGGGGGCAACGAGGAAGGCGTCGAATCACTCGCGCAATCGTGCATCATTGCGCCGAGTGGGCAAATCATTGCACTCGCGACGACGACTGCCGATGAACTCCTCGTCGCCCGATGTGACCTCGACACCTGCAAGAACTTCAAGGAAACGCTGTTTGATTTCGCTCGTTATCGGCGACCCGAGCTCTATCAGCGAATTACCAGCCAAAAGGGTGTCATCGAACCACCACTCGAGGACAGCCCGACAACAGGAGACCAGTCATGACTGACTTCACACTCAACGGCAGCGGCGTCAGCGCCGACAGTGGACATGACCATTTGCTCGCAGCGCTTCGCGACGAACTTGGTGTCATGTCGCCGAAGGACGGTTGCTCTCCCTCAGGTCAGTGCGGATGTTGCACCGTGATCGTCGACGGGAAGGCGCGGGTGTCATGTCAGACGAGTATGGAAAAGGTCGACGGTGCCGAAGTGCTCACGCTCGAGGGTGTGAGCGAAGAAGAACGCGACAAGATGTCGACGGCCTTCGCGGCGTTCGGCGCCCTCCAGTGTGGGTTCTGCACGCCAGGCATCCTCATGCGCACGAAGGCAATGGTTGACAAGAAGGGGAGTGACCTGACCCGAAAGAATGCCGCAGCGTTGCTCGGTGCCCATCTGTGTCGGTGCACGGGGTACACGAAGATTCTCGACGCCGTCGAGTCGCTTGCTGCCGGCGAGACGCCCGTAGCGCTTGCTCCAAAGAGTGTCGGCACCCGAGGCATCAAGTATGAGGCGGCGCCGCTCAGCTTGGGCGACCGCCCGTTCATCGATGACATGACACCTGCAGGTTTGTTGCACGGCGCATTCCACCTAACCGATCACGCGCGGGCTGATGTTCTTGCCATCGACACCACTGCAGCGGAAGCAGTTCCCGGTGTCGTGCGAGTACTTACCGGCGCCGACGTCCCGGGCGAGCTCCGAGCCGGCATCATCCACCAGGACTGGCCAATCTTCATTCCCATCGGAGGTCGCACCAGCTATCTCGGTGATGTTCTGGCCATGGTGGTGGCCCAAGATCGTCGGACCGCCCGTCAAGCCGCCGAGCTGATCGACGTCACCTACGAGGTGCACACGCCGATGACCAACCCTGCCGAAGCAGTTGCCAGCAGCGAGAACGCGGTGTGGGAACTCGACGGAAACATACTCTCCACCAGCACGTATTCGCGGGGCGACGCGCAGGACGCCCTGAGCTCGGCGACACACGTTGTTCGCGAGACATTCCAGACCCAGCGAATCGATCATGCCTTCGTCGAGCCGGAGTCCACGCTGGCTGTGCCGGTCCCGGCTGGAGATTCCTTGCCGCTCACCAACGGCGACACCGCTGGCGGCCCGGTCGACTTCAAACGGCTCATGGTCTACTCGGGCGGACAAGGCATCTGGGATGACCGAAACGACATCGCACGAATTCTCGACGTGCCCCTCGAAGCTGTCGTGACCGAACTCGTCTCGAACGGTGGAGCCTTTGGTGGCAAAGAAGACATGTCGAATCAGGGACAGACCGCCTTGGCGGCGTGGCTGTTGCAGCGCCCGGTCAAGACAACGTTCTCCCGCGAGGAATCATTTCTCGTGCACACGAAACGTCACCCGATTCGTATGGAGTACGCCGTTGGGTGTGATGCCGATGGAAAACTCGTCGGGCTGCAATCACGGATGCTCGGCGATTCGGGCCCGTACGCCTCGGTCGGCATGAAGGTGCTCGAACGAGCGGCCGGGCATGCAAGCGGCCCGTACGTCGTTCCGAACATCGAGGTCGAGGCTGTCGCTGCTCGAACGAACAACTCGGTCTGTGGTGCGTTCCGTGGGTTTGGTGCAAACCAGGCGCAGTTCGCCATGGAAGGTTGTATGGACCGGCTCGCAGACGCCGTTGGAATCACGGGCTGGGAGATGCGCAACCGCAACGTCGTCGAACCGGGCGTGACCTGGGGCCCAGGCCAGATTCTCGATGAGGGTTCTCTCGGCGCCCAAGCATGCCTCGACGCGGTCAAGCCGGCCTATGACGCAGCCATCGCTGAAGGAAAGGCCGTTGGTCTTGGGCTCGGCTTGAAGAACTCCGGACTTGGAAACGGCTTCAAAGAGATCGCCAAGGCAGTCGTGCACTTCCGCCCAGACGGCAAGATCGAGGTTCGTCATTGCTGGACCGAAATGGGCCAGGGCGTCCACACCGTCGCGCTGCAGGTAGCTATCGAAGAACTTGGGGTCACTGCCGACAAGATCGAAGTCATCGTCGACTCGACTCGTGAGCTCGGCGCTGGCCAGACCACCGGAAGCCGAGGCACGCTCATGGGGGCCGGTTCGGTCAAGGACGCCTGCGAGAAAGCCATGGCAGACGGGTGCAAGGTCGGAGTCGACTACGAAGGTGAGTATCGAGTCGACTGGACGAACTCGCTCAGCGAAGGACTCGAGAACCCAATCATCCACTCGACGTTCGGTTATGCCGCACAGATGGTGATCATGGACCGCGAGACAGGCCTCATCGACAAGGTTGTCGCTGCACACGATGTCGGCCGGGCCGTGAACCCCTTGCTCTGCGAGGGGCAGATCGAAGGTTCGGTGCACATGGGCCTCGGGTATGCAATGAGTGAAGGTTTCCCGTGCGACGAGAACGGCAAGCCGCTGAACGAGACGTTGCGCTCTCTCGACATCATCCGCCCGAAGGACATGCCGGCCGTCGAGGTGATTCTCGTTGAGTGTCCAGAACCGAACTCCCCCTATGGGGTGAAGGGTGTAGGCGAAATCGGTTTGGTGCCGACGGCGGGCGCTGTCGCCGAGGCGATGCGTAGCCGTGACGGTGAATGGCGCAACGAATTGCCACTCGTGAACCACGCGAATCGCGAACGCGCAGACGCCTGGCAATAACCCTCAGGCTCGCTCGGCCTCGAGGAGAGCAACAAGGCCCGCAGCATCTGCCACTGTCACCGTGAGACCGGGGTGTTTCCAGGGCCCAATCACCGCTGAGATCGGCTCCTCGAACACCATGCAGACACCTTGTTCTGCGGTGCTGCCGAAGGTGAGGCCGTGATCAGCGAACGACAATCTTGCGCCGAGAGCCGTGTACCACCGGTAGGGGCCGGTCACTTCAGCCGAGACAATGTTGGTGAGCGGGACCTCAAGCTTGAGGAACCCAAAGCTTGCCTTCAGGTGACCATCTTCTATACGCACACCATCGCGGTCTGGGCGTACGCCCAAGGCACGCAACACGGGTTTTGCCTTCGCGGTGAAGTCGTACTCGAAGTAGGTCACCCGAAAGTTTACCCCTACGCGGAGAGCTCTTCGGTCGCTTCCGATCGCATCTCCCGGCGTGGCGGAGCGGGTGGTGTGGCGAGCAGCCAAAAGATGTTTCCTGCGAGAGCAAGTCCAGCGATGATCGTGAACCCGAGTTCATAGTTTCCGGTCGAGTCTGCGAGCACTCCAGCGAGCAACGGACCGATGACAACACCTGTGGTGATCACGATGGTCGACCAACCCATGATCGCAGCGAAGTTTGTCGAGCCGAAGTAGTCGGCTCGAATGGCCTGCATGAGTGGGCCGCGGGCTCCCCATGCCAAGCCATGGAGTACGACAAATGCGCCGATGGTTAGTGAGCTGTCGACCCGCGTCATCAGGATCAGCCCGATCGCGTGAGCGCACATCGCCGCTCCAACGATGAGACGTTTGTTTATTCGATCACCGAGGAATCCTCCGAGCGCGGTGCCGATGAATTGAAACAGCGGAATGGCGCCAGCGATGAGCGCGGCCTGCTTTGCATCGAACCCCCGATCCTCGGTGAGGTACAACGCAATGTGCGCAATCATCGCACTGACGACGATGAGTGCCGAGCCGTGACCCAGCGAGATCATCCAGAAGGCTCGGGTGCGAATTGCCTCCCGTGCGGTGAAGTGCACGTCGTGCACGCCCTCTGCCCTCTGTGAATGCTCGAGCGAGTCGGTGGGGATGCCATCGAGGGGTTCTGTCGAGGCCGACCGGTCGATGCCGATGATGGATGACGCTCGAGTAATCGCAAGCGCAAGCACAACACCAGCGCCTGCCATCGTCGGTCTCCAGCCAAACCACCCGAACCCGAATACGAGCAACGGCCCGGCGAACCCACCGATTGCGAACCCCATCGTCTGAATCGATAGGGCTTGAGCACGTTTACGTTCGAACCACTGAACGACAGCCGACGTGATGGTCAAGAAGCCGGCGAGGGCCATTCCGAAAGCTGCCACCGACAAAGCCAGCAGGAACTGCGCTGGCGTGTCGACCAAGGAGAGCCCGAAGAATCCGGCGAGTACAAAGACCGCCCCGACTCGCATGATTCGTTGGGTGCCCCAACGGCCGAGTGCGGCACCTTGTGCAGGACCAAGCAACGCGCTCCCTGCGCGAGTTCCGACGAACGCGACGGAAAAAAGTGTCTTCGACCACCCGAACTGGCTTCGAAGCTCAACCGCCAGGTTTCCAAAACCCTGCTGCCAGAGCAGAGACTGCAACGCCCACAGGGAGGCGCTTACGCCAACGATCTTCCACCCGGTGTAGATCGGTCGGCGCTTCAAGTGAGAGGCCCGGCTTCGAGAAATTCGTGCACAACGAAGTGTAAAGACCAGAGCTTTGGAAACCGGAAGCGATGTTTGGAGGCCGGTTTGATGATCAGAACTCCGGACGAATTTGCCCGGATTGTTCGTATTCGGAGCAAGGGGCCAGCAACTTTGCTGAGTGACTGATTGCGGTACGCAGGGCGACTATGCGAGTAAGAATGTTAGGACGCGCGGACGCCCGTGACAGGGGAATTGCCCATCGGAGAGTTGGCTGTACCGGTGAAGGCGTCGTCATCTGCCGTGCCGGAAACGCCCAGCGACATTGGACCCATCGCGGCGCTGAAGCTGACGTCATTGCCGTCGTAGACAACATCCGCGATCTCAATCTTGCCCATCGAGCTGCTCATCGAGCCCGTTCCGTCTTCGTTGAGAATCACCTCGGCTTCTTGCTCACCCATCGGGGTCTGCATCGTCATCGTCCAGCTTCCAACTGCGCCCATGGCACTCTCGTTTCTCTTTGTCATCGTTTCGAGTTCTGAGACTGTATCTTCTGCGCAATCGTCCGCCTCTAGCGCTCACCAGCGACGTGGACCCAAAATCGGTTCATAATACGAACCATGACCGCAATAACACCTGGCCCGATCTGGACCCCGTCGTCGGGGCAAGTTGCCGCGACGAGGCTTCACGCCTTCGCTGCAGCCCAGGGGCTGCCCGACGACTATGCGACCATTCATGCGTGGTCGATCGAGCAACCTGCTGCCTTCTGGGGTGCGGTGTGGGAGTTCGGTGAAGTCGGTGGCGAGCGTGGAGAACGCGTTGTTGTCCCAGGTGACTCGCTGCTCGACACACAGTTTTTCCCCGACGCCAGGCTGAACTACGCGGAGAATCTTCTCCGGCGCAACGATGACGACCCGGCAATCCTGTTCCGACGTGAGGATGGCCTCGAGTCCTCGATGTCGTGGGCCGAGTTACACGAGAAGGTGTCTCAAGCACAGCAGGCGATGCGCTCTGCAGGCGTCGAAATGGGCGACCGCGTCGCCGCCTGGATACCGAACGTTGCCGAGACCTATGTGGTCATGCTCGCTGCAGCTTCGCTTGGCGCCGTGTTCTCGTCGTCGTCACCGGACTTCGGCGCCGACAGCGTTGTTGATCGTTTCGGCCAGATCGAACCGGTGGTCCTGATCGCCGCAGATGGTTATGTGTACAACGGAAAATCGCACGATTGCCTCGAACGATTGGCCGATATTCGACATCGAATTCCGTCGTTGCGCCAGGTCGTTGTCCTCGAACACATCGATGACAGCCCGTCCATCGACGGAGTAGACGATGCAGTGCTGTGGTCGGATTGGCTTGGGAAACACGAGCCCGCTGACGTCACCTACGAGCAGCTTCCGTTCGACCACCCGCTCGCGATTCTCTTTTCCTCAGGTACAACCGGGCTACCAAAGTGCATCGTGCATCGGGCTGGCGGAGTCCTCGTAAAACACCTCGTCGAGCACCAGCTGCAGAGCGACATTCGACGCGATGATCGAGTCCTGTATTTCACAACGACCGGTTGGGTCATGTGGAATTGGCTCGCCACGGCGCTCGCCAGCGAGGCAACCGTCGTTCTCTATGACGGCAATCCGACATACCCCGGCCTCGAAACGTTGTGGCAACTCGCCGCCGACCTCGACGTCACCTTCTTTGGGACATCCGCGAGGTTCCTCGATACGTGCAAGAAGTTTGGTCTTCGGCCAAGAACCACGTGGGATCTGTCGGCTGTCCGCACCATTTGTTCAACAGGATCACCACTCGTTTCTGACACCTACGAGTATGTGTACCGAGATATCTCCGAGGATGTCTTCCTGGCATCGATGTCCGGCGGGACAGATTTGGCTGGCGGCCTTGTGGGGGGAGATACGATCGGCCCCGTATTGGCGGGTGAAATCCAGGCCGCGATGCTCGGAATGGAAATCGACATCTTCGACGAGAACGGCCGGTCGGTCGACGACGATGTTGCTGGCGAATTGGTCTGCACCAATGCCTTCCCGACCACGCCGCTGGGCTTCTGGAACGACCCGGATGGCACTCGTCTGCGGGCCACCTACTTCGACCGCTTCGCGGGCGCCTGGCACCAAGGTGACTTCGCAACACGAACCAGCAATGGTGGCTACATCATCCATGGACGGTCTGATGCCACGCTGAACCCGGGCGGAGTGCGAATCGGGACCTCCGAGATCTACCGCCAAGTCGGGGGCATCCACGAAGTACTCGAGGCTGTCGTCGTCGGCCAGAAGTTCGGCGATGATGTCAAGGTCGCCATGTTTGTTGTGATGCGCGAAGGTCACGAATTGACTGACGATCTCATTGAGGACATCCGAGCTCGTGTTCGGGCCGGCACAACGCCGCGTCACATGCCTTCGCTCATCGCCGCTGTGCCCGACATTCCCAAAACCCGCAATGGCAAGATCACCGAGATCGCCGTCCGCGACGCGCTCAACGGGCGCGATGCCGGCAATACGGACGCTCTCGTGAATCCTGAGGCACTCGAGTACATCCGGGCGTTCGCCCAGGAGGAGCAAACACAATGACCACACTTCCGGTTTTCCCTAGCGGGAGGAAGTGACTTCTTCCCGCCGAGTAGGGAGATCGTGGCCGATGGGTTCACTACGGCAGCCCAGCCCGATGTGAATCTGTTCGGCCCGTTCAAGTTCACCGTCGACTTTGAGACCGACGTCGACGGGTTCGGAGCCGTGATCGTCTTTGAACAATCGGCAAAAGACGGCTCCCAGATCAACGTCTATGAAGTCCCGGTGCTGATGACGACATCGTGAACACGCTCAACCATTGCCCGCCGACGCCATCCGATGATCCAACCGTGCAGGTTGACACGTCGAGGTGAGTACCGTGAGGCTCAAGTGCAATTGACGTACTGGGGGACAATCGGTGGCCGACAATGAGCAAACACGGGTATTTCTGCTCGATGACCATGAGATCGTTCGGCGGGGAATTGCACAATTGCTAGAGGCTGAGGACGATCTCGTCGTGGTTGGCGAGGCTGGTTCGGCATCCACAGCGCTCTCTGAAATCCGCAACTGCAAGCCTGATGTTGCCGTTCTCGATGTCCGCCTCGGTGACGGCAATGGGATTGAGGTTTGCCGCGAGATCCGAACAGAGCACCCCGAGGTCGCGTGTTTGATGTTGACGTCATTCGCTGATGATCAGGCGTTGCTGGACGCCGCTCTCGCAGGTGCCGCCGGGTACGTGCTCAAGGAGATTCGATCCAACGATCTGGTGACATCTATCCGAAAGGTGGCTGGTGGCTCACAGCTACTCGACAGCGCTGAAGTACGCATGAGAATGCAGCGGTTGCGCGAAACGGTCGAAGGTCAAGTCTCAGAACTGACACCCCAAGAGCGACGCATTTTCGACCTTATTGGCGAAGGCAAGTCGAATCGTGAGATTGCTGCGGATATGTATCTCGCAGAGAAGACCGTGAAGAACTACATCTCGAACATGTTCGCCAAACTTGGTGTGTCACGACGCACGCAAGCAGCAGCTATGGCGGCTCGGCTAGAAGAGCAGCAGCGTCGCCGATTCGAATAGTTTGGCTGACGACTCGGTCGCTGAACGGCGGGTTGACTCAGAATAGTTCGATGACCTGCCATACGCCCAGGGCGGCCGACGCGGCCGCACCGAGCAACCCGTTGACGAACCACCGTCGTTTCGCGAGCTCGCGGTTCGAGCGTGTCAATCGGATGAGAGCGACGTTGACAAGTGTGAACACGGTCAGCGTGATCATGCTCGTCGCCTTCGCCAGGGTCACTAGCGGAAAGAACACCGCAAGAACGACAATGCCGGCTCCGACGATCACGGTCGCCCGAGATGGGGTTTGGTGCACCGGGTTCACGACCGCGAGAGCGTTTGGCAGTTGACCGTCACGTGCCATGCCGTACAGAACTCGAGATGCCATCACGATCTGTACGAGGATGCCGTTGACCATGGCAAGGCTCGCAATCGTTGCGATTGGGGCCGAGTTCAGACCGCTCACTTCGCTGAAGATCACGGTCATGGGTGCGCTGGACTCGGCGATCTCGGTGCGGTTTGACAACGAGGCAGCGATCAGCGCGAGTGAAACGTACGCGATCAGCGTCACGCCAAGAGTCCACGCGATCGCTTTCGGCGCTGTGCGACGAGGATCGATGGTCTCTTCAGCCATGTTGGCGATGTCCTCGAAACCAATGAACGCGAAGAAGGCGATGCCAGCACCCGCAAGCACTGGGGTAAATGCGCCGTCGGCGAAGAGGTTGAACGACGGCACAATCGTCGATGTGTCGACGTGCGGAATACCAAACGCCACGACCACGATGAGTGTCCCGACCTCGAGCAACGTCACGACAGCAGCGAGGAGCACACTTTCTCGCACACCCCACCAGGCCACGGCGCAAAGCAGGATCACGATGCCCGCCGCAGCCAGCCGCTCGGGTATCTCAACGAGTGTCGAGACATACCCAGCGAATGCCAAGGCAACAACAGCGCTTGAAATGATCCCAGTCGTCACGACGCCGAGGCCGGCCAAACGCCCAGCTGCGTTGCCGAGGCCATTGCGCACATACACGGCTTCGCCACCGGCCCGAGGAAACTGAGCGACCAACGCCATGTACGAGATGCCAGTGAGGCCAGCGATGACACCAGCAATAAGGAACGCAAGCGGTGCTTGGTCGCCGGCAGAGCCAAGAATTTCACCGACAAGGGCAAAGATCCCAGCGCCGATGGTGACACCAAGCCCGTAGAAGACCAGCAGCGGTAACGACAGGGTCCGTCTGAGCTGGGTCTCGGGCTGGGGAGGGGTCGACGGTGTGGCCATCGCTCAGACGGCGATGACGCCGTACGCCACGATGTAGAGGCCGAACAGCACGATTGCGCTGCGGCGGTCATGAATCTTGCGAGACAGGAGAAACAGAACCGTCGCGCCAACGATTGCCGCGGCCAGCACACTCCCAACCGCGGCCGAGCTGCTGACCGCTACGGGAAAGAGAGCGGGTCCGATCCCGAGTGAGACCGTCGCGTCCACGAAGGACGAACCCACAATGTCGCCCATAGCGAGCTCCGAGTCACCCTGTCGCAATGCCGTGCTGTCGATGAACAACTCGGGAAGCGATGTGCCGAGCGAAAGAATCAGAAAGCTTGATGCGTACTCGGGCACACCAAAGAGATCCGCCAGCTCAGTAAACCCGAGTACAACCACCACCGACCCGCCCGCAACCGCAGCCAGACCGACAAACAAGTCTCTCAACAGTGCGAAGAGGCCACTGGCGAACAATTCTCGCTGTTGGGGGACGTCGACGTGACCTACTTGTTGAACCCCAAGGGTTCCGACGAGCCAAAACGCGAGGAGGGTGAGACCGTCGTAGCGCCCAAGGTGACCATCGCTCAGCAACATGGCGCCGACCAGAAGTGCAAGAACCGTCACAAGTCCGGCCGAAGCAATTTGACGACGAGTGCGCGGGATGGGGCGGATCAGGCACAGGATCGCCAGTACCAACGTCATTTGTGTGACCACCGACCCGATGGAGTCTCCAACGTTGATGTCACCGTGGTCGGTCGCCGACGCAGTGATGCTGTTGGCCATTTCGGGAAGATCGGTGCCGAAAGCCACCACGGTCATGCCGATCAAGAATGGCGACATACCAAGGCGCTCGGCGAGCGCTTTTGCAGCTCGGAGTGTCTGACGGCTACCGAGGAGGGCGAGGGCCAGCGCCGCGAGTACAGCGGGTATCCAGAGAATGACCATTTGTGTCCTGGGCGACTATCGCTCGAACGGGATGACCGTCGGGGTGTCGCCGTTCAGCAGCACGAGAACATCGTTTGCCGGTTGGGAGGCGAGTACGTCGTCGAGCTGATCGATGTCGAGCGTGGAGGGTGGTGCAGTGACCCCGGAACCATCGGTTCGGTGCCAGTACTCAACCGAGGTATCTGGGTGGTCACTGACGTCGAGCGAAAGGTCTGGGGCCGTGCCGAGCACGATGATTCGGCTTGGCCAGTGCGCTGCTGGCGGCGGTGGCATCATTTCGGCCAGGCGTCGCTGATCGCCACGCAGGACAAGGCTGTGAAACCACAACACGCCGCCGACGATCACGACGGTCGCAAACTGTTCGCGCTGGTCGATGATGGTGTCGGTGTCGAGCACCCCGTCGAGGCCATCCTCGAAGACTCTTTGGAGAGCTCCGATTCCAGCTATCAGCACGGTCAGTCCGCCGACGCCGAGGGTTGCGTACAGATAACTCCGACGTACCGGAGATCGCAGCTCGTCGACACCCCTGTCGCTGGTCTGGTGGGCGACGATGTGCGAGGCGAACCGTGACCAAGTGAAGCCACCCGCCGTCAACAACGTGATGCCAGCGAGGGCCAGGTTCTTATCGGTCGATCCGTCATCGAGGAGACTTGACACAATCATGAGGGCGCCGATCACGCCGGTCACGAGCGACGCTCCCATGAGGAGATAGTCATACGAACGCGACACGTTGGTTCGCGAGCTGCTCTTTGACAGAAAGGAGCGGTGATAGAGCCAAGCGATCAATCCGGTTACGCCGATGCCAACCAGTTGTGGCCCGGTGTCGAAGTGGTCTCCAGCGCTCGCTCCATCGGCATCTCCCGCAAGCCAGACGAGGACGAGATAGGCAAGCCGCGCAGTTGCGCCCAAGATGGCCACAAAACCAGCGAGTGCGCCGACAGGCAACACCAACACATACCAGGCCTCGGTCTGAGGGGCTGATTCATACTGACGCAGCCAGATGCCTATCCAGACGGCACAACCAATGATGAAGAGTGCCGCCCACGGTGCGCTCTGGTCCCTGAGTTGTTCGACGGGGCGTCCAAATGCCTCGTTATACAGACGGTCGGCCAGCACAGCGAGCAGGCCCGCCTGACCAATGGCCAACGGAACGAGGCCGACAAGCGACGCAGTCGCAAGATGCAGGTCTCCGCGTATGCCGTGCCGCAGCCTGAGGCCGACCCAATGTATGGCGAAGAAGGCGCCCCAGATGAGCGTCGTGATCACGCTCTGCACATCGAAGTCGGCGTCAGGTCGAGTGTCGATCAGCGAGGAAATAACTTGGTAGGCACCGACCATTGTGCCGATGAGTGTCGTTATGGACGCCGCTGTGAGATATGCGCTCCATGCGAAGCTCTCTCGCTCTTGTTTGTCGCGTCGTAGGCGCCGGTCGACAATGCCGAGTAATGCCGTGAAGATCGGGAGCCCGAGTGCGAGGAGCGCGAGTGCTTCGGCCAGTTCGCGGTTGTCTCGCCGGATTGCTGAAGTCGTGAGTTCGCCATAGGCCCAGATAATGCCGGTCGCAGTCAAGATCATCGTGATGTACAGCAGTCCGTACAGTACGACCTGGCGAGTCAGGGCGGCAGCACCGACTGGATGATCACTAGATGCTCGGCGGGCGAGTCGTACCACCCCCAGGGTGAGCAACCCCATGACGACCAGCGGAATGAAACCAGAAAGGACGTCGAATACGTTCATAATTTAACGCTGGACCTGGATGGAGAAAATGCACAGGGGCGAACGTCCCCGGCGCTATCGCAGAGGTGACCGAAAACCCGGCGGTTTGACGGCGAAAACCGAACACGGAGCCGAGTCGGCAAGGTCTTCGGCAGTGTTGCCGAGGAGCAATCCGGAGAGGCCGGCGCGCCCAACCGTACCGATCACGAGCAAATTGATTCGCCGTCTACGAATTGTCTCGAGGATCGTCGGCGCCGAGACTCCATGCTCGACGATCAGCTCGCATTCGGCGGAAGTGTGCGCAGCTTCAGCGAGCTCGGCTAACCCGCGTGCCGTGGTCTTCTCGCGAAGGTTGTAGAGGTCGTGGTAGTCCTCGATCGGTGTGTGGATGAACGCGGAGCGGCGCATGGTCTGTTCGCCGTAGAGCACCCACGACGCCATCAAAGACAACTCGCCAGCCAGCGTCGTTGCGAGATCCGTTGCCTCTTTGATGATCGCCAGGTTCAGTTCGAGCTCGTCGGGCTCGGGGTTGACCGCCGCGAGGATGCGACGAGTCTTGGCCCGAGTCGGTCGCAAAAGCCAGACGGGGCATTCTGCTCTTCGCATCACCCGCCGAACCACTGCCATATCTGAAGACTCGTGACCTGCCGACAGAATGATCAGATCAGCGGATACTTCGAGGGCGCGTCGGGCGATCGTGTCCGCGATCGAACCGACCTTGACGTCGAAGCCATCGATCAGTTCGAATTCATTGGTCCACCGTTGAAGCGTCGAGGTCCACGAACTCGTCTGGTCATCGATGATCGAGTTGACGTGGTCGGGGTGAGTGAGCCGATCCCAGGTGGATGACTCGGGAATCACGGTGAGCATGTCGATCATCGCAGTGATTGGAAGTGCCGAGGCGAAGGAAACGGCTTCCTTCAGAGCGGCTCGGTGAGATGCATCTCCGACGGGAGAAAACACAATTCTTCGTGGGCCATTCATAGAAACTCCTTGCGTACCGTTGTTTCCTGGGGGCCGCGGAAGATCCACCGTCCCGACAGTTCGTCGATCGACACTCTGATCCAGTGGTCACGAGGAATGTGATCAGCCCATGGTTCAACTTCGAAGTGTTCACAAAGGGCGATGAACCATTCGTCGGCAATTTCGTGAGCGCGGCCTTTGACCAATACCGACCAGCCAGTCCGTGTTTCCTCATCCCAGTCATCGATCTCGAAGGCGACTCGTTCGCTGCGCTGAGCCACATCCAGCTTCGAGCCTGGTGCGGTGCGAAACAGGATCGACCCGGCAACCAATACGTAGTTGATCGGCAAGATGATCGGCTGCCCTGCATCAGAGATCGCGAGGCGGCCCACAACCTCGTTGCGCAAGAGTTCTTCGCACTCCTCCGCATCGAGAATGTCCATGCCTTGGTGTTGTGTGGTCAGCAACGTGACGCTCGCCAACGATTCTTGTGGTGAGGATTCAGGTGGGAGTCGAGAAACATCTTCCATACTCAATCTTCCCAATCCTGGATGGGTATCAGCTAGGGACTTCGGTCCCAGAGGCCGACGATCGATATCAACGTTGTTAGGCTCGGCGATTCTGCGATTGCCTCACGTCGCTCGAATTGCCGTTCTCATTGGTCCCACCGCTGAGAATCGACGGCCACTGGAGAATAGATATGACCTGGACCGATGAAAAAACCGGCAACGAAGTGATTCCGCTCGCGCAGTGTGTTCATCGACTCGAATCCAAGGAGATTGCTCGGGTTGCGTTCGTGCACGGCGCACGGGTGCACCTCTACCCGGTCAACTATGTGTGGGATGGTGAGGCCATCGTCTTTCGATGTGAGCCAACCAGTCCTCTCGCTGACACAGATGGATCGGAGATCGTGATCGAGGTCGATCACATTGACGATCGCGAGCAGTTCGGTTGGAGCGTGATTGCTCGAGGTGTTCCTGAAGTAGTCGATCCGAGCACCTCCCCGGAAACTATGCGGCGGTTGCGCTCGCTTGCGTTGTACCCGTGGGCGAATGGGGACAAGAAAGACCTGTGGCTGCGCACAATTCCCGCACCCCTGACAGGTCGCATCGTAAAGCGGACACAGCGCCGATAACCACTTCCCAGCAGTCGCGCTGTTCTCGTTATGTGGATATCGCATCCAGAATGGGCATCTTTGCGGCACGCCATGCCGGTCGTACAGATGCGAGGACCCCAGCGAGTGTCGCGATGAGTACCACGACTGCAATCTGCACCGGAGGAATCGCCAACTCGGTTATGCCTTCGCTCTTCAGCGCCTCCCCCATCGCCCAGCCGAAGAACGTGCCGACCATAAGGCCCATGGCGGCGCCGAGCAGGGCGACGAGAAACGACTCCCATCTGATCGACGCGCGCAATTGCGCCCGAGTCATGCCGAGGGCTCGAACCAGGCCGATCTCGCGTGTGCGCTCGACGATCGATAGGGAAAGCGTGTTCGAGATTCCGAGCAAGGCAATGACGATGGCCAAGGCCAACAGGGCGTAGACCAAACTCAACATCTGATCGACCTGATCATTGATCGAGTCCTTGAGTTCGGTGAGGTCCATCACGGATGCATTTGGGTAGTCGATCGTGACCGACTCGACCGCAGCTCGGACGGTTTCGATTGGAAAGGTGTCGTTCGACAGAATGTAGATCGCGATGTCGAAGACGCCAACACTGTTTGCCTCGTAGGCCTCGTTTGACATGAAGATTGGCCCAACGAGCTGATCCTCGGAGTAAATGGCTCCGACCGTGAACTCCTGGACATCGGTATCGACGAAGAAGACTTCTACAGCTGAACCCAGGCTCCAACCGCGGTCCTCTGCCTCGGTGTCGAGCACGGCGAGCTCGGTCGAACTGAGCTCCGCCACGGCACCGGAAACCACGTGCACATCGGTCAGACGTTCCATCACCGATGTGTCAAAGGCCAAGATCGTCTCGTCTTCACCGTCGAACTCTGCGAGGGCAATCCGAACGCCAGAGGCAACCTCGACTTCCTCCAATTCGCTGAGTTCGACAGCAAGTTCGGGGCTCAACCCGCCAAATCCTTGGCTCCCGGAATCGACGACGAGATCACCAATGACGGATCCGTCGATGATTTTCTCGACGGAGCGTGTCGTGGAGGCTGCAAAGATCGTGATTGCGCTGACCAGCCCGACTCCCACCATCAGAGCTGCAGCCGAAGTCGCGGTGCGACGAGGATTGCGACTGCTGTTCTCACGAGCGAGTTCGCCGGGAAGGCCGCGCATTCGTGCGATCGGTGTGCCCACGATGGAGGCGAATGGGCGGGCCAAAATGGGCCCGAGGCCAGCGACGCCGACGAAGATCGCAGCAGCGCCCAGCCCTACGACGGTCAAGCGACTCGATACATCGACAAACAGCCCAACAAAAAGAGCCGCAAGTCCGAGAGAGAGCGTCATGGAACCAAAGGCCAATCGAGCTCGAGACAACGCGGAGTCATCTACAGCTGCTTCGCGCATTGCTTCCAATGGTGAGGTCGAAGAAGCCCGAACGGCTGGGATGATCGACGAAAGGATTGTGATTCCAACTCCGGCAATGAGGCCGTTGTAGACCGTGCTCGCTTCGAAGACGACACCACTCGTCGGGATATCGAAGCCGATCTGGGCAAGCAGAGCTTTCAGCGCCTCGGCAACCCCGATACCGAGTGCGATACCAACAGCTGAAGCGGCAAGGCCCACGACGAGGGCCTCAATCAGCACTGCGGAGATCACCTGTCGCCGTCCCGCCCCAAGTGCTCGCAGAAGCGCTGTCTCTTTGGTTCGCTGAGCAACGATGATCGAGAACGTGTTGTAGATGATGAACGCGGCGACGAAGAGCGCAATCAGGGCAAAGACCGTCATGAACGTACTGAAGAAGCCGAGGGCGTCGGCAATGTCGCCTTGCGCTTCGGCCACACTTTGTTGGCCAGTGAGCACTTCGACGCCATCGGGCATGACCCTCGCGATCTGCTCCTGTAAAACGGCCTGATCAACTCCTGCTTCTGCGGCCACGACGAATGAGTTGACCTCGCCGGGCGAACCAAGCACTCGCTGGGCGGTAGGCATTTCGAACATGGTGAGCGAGGCGCCCATCAGTGAATCCGACTCGCCAAACACGGCAATGCCAGAGACGACGAACTGCTCGGGCGGCACGGCCAGCAGCACGGTGACTTGGTCACCTACCAAAAACCCGTTCGAGTCGGCAGTAAATCGGTCGAGGACGACCTCATAAGGCGAAGTCGGAGCTGCACCATCGACAAGCGTCATCTGGTTGAGCGAGTCTGTCGGGATCCACGCCAATCCAATCGTCGGTGCGCCATTCGCCGGATTGCCAACTGCATCTCCCTCTGCGTCGACGAGTTGCGCAAAACCTTCGACAGACGGCTCCACAGCTTCGACGCCGTCCACCGCGGCGATCACTTCGAGCAGCGATTCATCAAGACGGCCACGAGTTTCGACGAACCCGGACTCGATCGTGTCGCCGCTTCGAACCACGACGTCTACTCCCTCGTTGATGTCCTCAACCAACGTGTCAAAGGAGGCGCCGAGCGTGTCGAGCAACACCATCGAACCGCTGAGGAACGCGATACCGAGGACGATGGACGCCGACGTCGCGACCAGGCGGAACTTCTGCGAGGCCAGTCGCGTCAGAGTCAAGAACAACATCTCAGGTTTCCAACTCTTGAATACGCGCAAAGATGTCGGCCGTCGTTGGATTGAGCAATTCGCCGACCAGCTTGCCATCAGCCAGGAACACGACTCGATCGGCGTAACTGGCTGCAGCAGCATCATGGGTGACGATGACAACGGTTTGTCCGTACTCATTGACTGCCCGCCGCAGGAACGAGAGGACCTCTCGGCCGCTGGATTGATCGAGGTTGCCAGTTGGCTCGTCCGCAATGATGATCTCGGGTTTGTTGATTAGGGCTCGGGCCACGGCTACCCGCTGTTGTTGTCCTCCGGAGAGCTCCGATGGCCGATGGTCGAGCCGCTCGCGAATCTCGAGAATGTCCACCACCTGGTCGAACCACTCCTGGTCCACGCCATGGCGGCCGAGACGTCGTTGGAGCGTGATGTTTCGCTCGGCGGTGAGTGTCGGTACGAGATTGAATGCCTGAAACACGAACCCAATGCGATCTCGACGGAGTGTTGTGAGGGCACGGTCGCTCATCATGCTGAGATCGGTATCACCTATCAGAATCTGGCCAGACGTGACCGAGTCAAGGCCAGCGAGACAGTGCAGCAGCGTCGACTTTCCTGAGCCGGACGGGCCCATGATCGCTGTCATTCGGCCGGCAGCGAAGTCCACGCTGATGTCATCGAGGGCGACAACCTCGGTCTCACCGGTGCCGAATATCTTGCTCACGTTCTTCGCGGAGCCAGCAATGTCGACGAGGACCGAGATCCCCGAGGATGTCGCGGGGACTTCAGAAGCATCGATCAGCGCTTCGTCGGTCATGGCTGCTCCTCGAGGCCCGATGAGGCGTTTCGACGGGGCTCCGAGGTCACTCTGGTACCCGTCGGAGGAATTGAACAGGGACCAACGTCAGCGTGCGAACGTTTGTCGGAGGTGGTGCGAGGAGAGACCCAAGTGGACGAAGTCCTCTACTGCGCCCAATCCATCTGAGGCATCATGAATGGATGGCGCTGGAAACCAAAGATGCTCAGGGACGAACCCAAGGCGCGCCATCGACGTCGGCCAAAGGGTGGTTGATCGACGTTCTCGTGGGCGGGCTCGGTGGCGGTCTCGCTGGAGCGATTGTGGCAGTGAACATCGTCATCTTCTCGGGCATCGACGACGGGTACGAATCCAGCTTCGGCGACGTCATGGACTACAACCGATTCCTTGGCCTGACAGTTCTTGCTGTCCTCCTTGCAGCTCCGATCGTGGCCATCTTCATCTTGCGCAGACTTCGGCGAAATCGAACCAAAAAATCTTTGCGGGCTCCGGGACGAACGGCCCTGCCTCGGATTCATAACCAGAAATAGGTTGTTGTTTAGGACGCCGACCGAAGGAAACAACGTGGCAGCTTTCGCAGAACCCCGCACCTACCGACTGACGATGGAAGGTATTGCCAACAACTTCATGAACTACCCACACTTTCGGGTGTTCATCGAGACCGACTCTGATAGCTCAACCGTGCTCATGTCTATCAACCACGTCACCGACGCAGGGAAAGTTGATTTCGAGAGTGCGATGGGCGGTCGCAGGCGAGATGACGGTCGATCGGGAATCCTCGTGTACATGCGTTGGTCCGATACCCCGAGGATGGGCGACTCCGTCACTATCACGGTCTGGCAGTCGGGTGCCACAAAATACGAAGCTGCCGAACCTCTGCCGGAGACGGGATTCGATCCTGAAAACCCGACTGCGGCGCTTGAGGAAGGATCCGTCGCCGCGGTGTCGTGAGCGAGACAACAAATCCAGCGACGTTCGCGACACTTCTCGTGGGCACTGATGGTTCTGCCGACGCCGACCGGGCAGTCCAATGGGCTGCCGAGATGGCCGATCGCCTCCAAGCCGAAGTTGTGGTCGTGCATGCTGTCCCGTTGCTTGATCATCTCCCGGGTGAAGACGACGTGATTGCATCGACGGTCCGTCAAGAGGTCGAGGCAAGACTCGCTGGCGAATGGACCGAGCCACTTCGGCGACGCGACGTCGCGTATCAATGTGTTATGGAGGACGGACCTCCGTTGATGGCCATTCCGCGAGTCGCTGAGCGTGTCGGGGCTGAGCTCATCGTCGTCGCTAGTCATGGCATGGGAGGACGAATCACAGATCTTTTGGGTTCGACCAGCCATGGACTGGCCGCCATGTCGAGTGTCGCTGTCGTGATTGTTCCGAACGCTGACAGATCCAACCGACGAGATAGCGAGGCCTCACCTCAATGACCAACTCTGCACCAGTCCCGACTCTGACATTCATCGGTGGGGCTCAAACCGTGACCGGCAGCAAGACTCTCCTCGAAACGGCGGATGGACGCGTCCTCGTCGACTGCGGGCTTTTCCAGGGGCGAAAGAAGCTGCGTCTCCAGAACTGGGATCCGTTTCCAGTCTCGCCCGGCTCCATTGACGCCGTGTTGCTCACACATGCCCACATCGACCACTGCGGCTACCTTCCTCGACTGGTCAACGAAGGGTTCAGCGGCCCCGTGTACAGCACCGAGGGCACCCGGAAACTGGCCGAGATCGTGCTGCCCGACAGCGGGTACCTTCACGAAGAAGAAGCCCGCTACTTCAACCGCAAGGGCATCTCCAAACATCACCCGGCGCTCCCTCTGTACACGAAGGCCGAGGCAGTGGCGTGTCTCGAACAATTCGAGACCGTTGCATTCGACACGCCACAGCTAGTCCTCCCGACCGTTGCCGCGACGTGGCGTCGGGCTGGTCACATTCTGGGCGCCGCGTCCATTGGCCTTCACCTCAGCGACCACGACACCGACGTGGTGTTCAGCGGTGACCTTGGGCGCTCCACCCATCCGCTCCTGCTCCCACCAGCCCCCATCGGCGCTGCCGACGTGGTGATCACCGAGTCAACGTACGGCGACGAGAACCATCCCGAAGGCAATCCACTGGAACGTATCGCCGATGTCGTGAACCGGACCGCCCGTCGCGGTGGTGTCGTGCTCATTCCGGCTTTCGCCGTCGACCGCACCGAGATCGTGCTCTGGTACCTCGACCAGCTCGTCAGGTCGGGCGAGGTCCCAGATATTCCGGTCTTCGTCGATAGCCCGATGGCGAGCCGCGCGCTCGACGTCTACCGGGACGAAGCCCGTGATGGTTCACCCGAGATTCGCCCCGAGTTTCATGGCAAGGATATGTTCAGCTCTATCCAGCTCACGCAAACCCGAACCGTTGACGAATCGAAGGCCCTGAACAGCAGGAGGGGCCCGATGATCATTATCTCCGCTTCTGGTATGGCTACCGGAGGCAGAATCATCCACCACCTCGCCAACCGCATCGGGAACCATCGCAACACGGTCCTTCTCGTCGGCTTCCAAGCTCCAGGCACCCGCGGTGACGCGCTCAGGTCCGGCGCTCGCCAGATCAAATTGTTCGGCCACTATCATCCCGTGCGCGCCGAGGTCTCCTCGATCGCCCTATCCGCACATGCCGATCAGACCGACCTGCTCGAGTGGGCCGACACCGCCTCACCGGCGCCGGAGATGGTGTACGTCAACCACGGCGAACCCGAAGGCTCCGCGGCATTGATCGAACTGCTGGGCGATCGGCTCGGCATCGACGCCGTCGCTCCACGCCCCGGCGAACGCGTCCGACTCGATCCCCGGCCAACGCCGAAGGACTGAACGCCGTGGGCTCAATGAAGTCGATGTTGATCCTGCTGCGCCATGGGCAGAGCACGTGGAATCGGGCGAACCGATTCACCGGTTGGTGGGACGCGGACTTAACCGACGTTGGAGAGGTCGAAGCCGTCGCCGCGGGTCAGCTCCTGGCCGACGCCCGGATGTTTCCCGATGTGGTCCACACGTCACTGCAGACCCGGGCCATTCGGACCGCGGATCTGGCGCTGGGAAAGCTCGGCCGGTCCTGGGTTCCGGTCAGCCGGCACTGGCGTTTGAACGAACGGCACTATGGGGATTTGACTGGATTGAACAAGGAGGAGACGCGGCTCGAACACGGTGATGAGCAGTTCCTCTTGTGGCGCCGAGGCTACGAGACGCGGCCGCCGCCGATGCGAGACAACCACCCGTTCGATCCAACGTCGGATTCCCGATACAGGTCGCTGCCAGTTGAGCTGATTCCAGGATCGGAGAGCTTGCGCGACGTGATCCAACGGCTGCTCCCGTACTGGTACGACAGGATCGTGCCCGACCTGAGCGCCGGCGCCGTCGTGCTCGTCTCCGCTCACGGCAACACGATTCGAGGGCTCTGCAAACACCTGGACCACATCAGCGACGACGACGTCTCGAGGCTTGAGATCCCTACAGGAATCCCCGTGGTGTACGAGCTGGATCAGTCCATGAAGCCCGTCGAATCTCTTTCGACTCTCGAGCGTTTGCTTCAGCCGGAGACGCTTGCTCGGTGAGTGCATGACGACCCTCGCCTGGATCATCGTGCTCGGTGCCGCCATGAGCGGTATCGCCATGGTGGGCAGCATCACGCTTGTCTTGTCCGAAGAGGCCCTCGATCGTTTGCTGATCCCGTTGGTCGCTCTTGCGGCAGGATCGTTGCTCGGCGGCGCGTTTTTTCACATGCTCCCCAACGCCATCGATGAGCTTGGTAACACCGAAGCCGTCTGGGTGTGGTTCCTCGCTGGTTTCACCGGGTTCTTCTTGCTGGAGCAAACCCTGCATTGGCACCACTGCCACAAGGCGGTCTCGAAGCACCGGCCCATGGGCCACTTGATCTTGATCGCGGATGGCCTCCACAACTTCATAGGTGGCTTGTCGGTGGCCAGTGCGTTCTTCATCGACCATCGAGTCGGGCTCGTCACCTGGGCAGCAGCCGCAGCCCACGAAGTTCCACAGGAGCTCGGTGACTTCGGCATTTTGATCAACAGCGGCTGGGACCGCCGCAAAGCGCTGCTCTACAACGTCGCCTCAGGCTCCACCTTCCTCATCGGAGGCCTTGTCGCCTACGCGCTGTCCGGCAAGGTCGACATCGTCTTCCTCGTGCCCTTCGCCGCAGGGAACTTCGCCTACATCGGAGCGACCGACCTCCTCCCGGAGCTGACCACGGACCCGGCGCTCACCAACAAGGTGACCGGCTTCGCCGCATTCTTGGTCGGACTCGCCATTTTGTGGTTCGTAGCCCAATTCGCCTGAGGTGAGCTATGCAGCCGTGATCGAGGACCCGTGATCGAGGACCCGTGATCGAGGACTAACGTCTCTGTGATGGGGGTGTGGCGGTGGATACGTTCCTACTTGGACCCTCGGAGCAGTTCACCGGAAACGATTGGGTAGGCGAGTATGACGTTGAATAGCGGTGCGGATGCTGAGGCTGACGCAGAGAAGTGGGCTGCCGATGTTGTCGTGGCTGATGGTGGTGTGGTGCGCCTTCGACCGATGCGAGCAGATGACGGTGTCAAGTTGCTCGAGCTCTCGGAGCGATTGTCAGACGAAACCGTGCACTATCGCTTCTTTGGCCAATGGCGGCCCCAGACCGAGGATGATCTGAAGCCCTTCCTTGATCTCGATTATCGCGAGCGATTTGCGTTGGTTGCCGAGCTCGACTCCGCAATCGTTGCAGTCGGCCGGTACATGTGGGAGCCCAAGAGGGAGAGCGCCGAAGTTGCGTTTGTCGTCGAGGACGAACAGCAGCTCCGCGGAATCGGCAGCATCTTGTTGGAACATCTCGCTGCGATCGCACGGACCAACGACATCCATAACTTCCACGCCGTCACGCTGTTCGACAACCGCAACATGCTCAACGTCTTCGCAGGTGCTGGCTATAACGTCCGCCGGTCGCTCGATCAAGGAATTTGGGACATCGAGTTCTGCCTTGATGATCCGCACATCGAGGCAGTGTTGGAACGCGAACACACGGCTGAAGCGGCTTCGGTTTCGAGAATTCTCGAGCCCCAGTCGGTGGCCGTTGTCGGAGCGAGCCGTCAGCCGGGTTCGATTGGCAACATCGTGTTTCGAAACCTCATTGGGGGCGCATTCACGGGAATGGTGTTTCCGGTGAATCCGGGCGCTACGAGTGTCGCCGGCGTCAAAGCATTTCCTGACCTCGCGTCGATTCCTGACCCGGTTGATCTCGTGGTGATCGTCGTGCCGGCCACTCGGGTCGCCTCAGTGATCGAAGACGCAGGTCGGGCACATGTCAAGAGCATCGTCGTCATCACCGCCGGATTTGCTGAGACAGGAGCAGAAGGTGCGGCGCTTCAGGCAGACATCGTCGAATCCGCCCACCGACATGGGATGCGCATCGTCGGTCCGAACTGTGTCGGGGTGATCAACACCGCCGATCACGTGCGTCTGAACGCGACGTTTGCGCCCAAGCAGCCCCAGCAGGGCTCGATCGGCTTCGCGTCACAGTCGGGTGCCCTCGGGCTGGCAATTCTCGACGCCGCTGGCGATCTTGGGCTCGGACTGTCCTCGTTTGTCTCCCTCGGGAACAAGGCTGACGTTTCGGGAAACGATCTTCTGCAGTACTGGGAACAGGACCCTGCGACCAGCGTTGCGTTGATGTATCTCGAATCGTTCGGCAACCCTCGCAAGTTCAGCCGAATCGCTCGACGGTTCAGCGAAACGAAACCTCTGGTCGTTGTCAAGAGTGGGCGATCCGGCGCAGGTCAACGAGCTGCGTCATCACATACGGCAGCGCTTGCAAGTAACGATGTGCTGGCCAGCGCACTTTTTGAGCATTCGGGCATCATCAGAGTGAACACTCTCGAGGAACTCTTTGATGTCGCGCGGGTCCTCGTCAATCAACCGTTGCCCACGGGTCGCAGAGTTGCGATCGTTGGCAACAGTGGTGGTCCCGGAATCCTCGCGGCCGACGCATGTGCTGGTGCAGGTCTCGAAGTGCCGGAGCTCTCATCGGCCACGCAGGTCTCGCTTCGCGAGGTGCTCGCGCCCGGTGCCGGTGTATCGAATCCGGTGGACGTCATCGCGAGTGGTACGGCCGAACACTATGAGCGGGCACTTCGAATCGTGCTCGAGGACGAAACCATCGACGCAGCTCTCGTGATCTTCACCGATGCCACCGTGACCGATCCGATTGAGATCGCGACGGCAATTCGGCGAGTCGTGGAATCAGGACTCGATAAGCCCATCTTGGCGTCGTTTCTTTCCGGGGACATCGGCCATTCGATCGAAGCGTCAGCGGCTGACGGGAGTCGACGAGATGTGCCGGTCTTTCCGTTTCCCGAAGCGCCAGTGATCGCGCTGAGCCACGCTGCCCGGCTGTCCGAGTGGCGGCAGCAGCCGAAGGGTTCGACCCCAACGCTCGATGACATCGACGTCCTAGCCGCGCGGACGCTCGCCTCGCGACTCGTGGCCCAGCACCCCGATGGGCTCTGGCTCTCCTCCGATGATCTCACAGCCTTGCTCGCGACCGTAGGTGTGAAAACCGTCCAGCCGAGATCGGCGTCCTCGTCAGAGGAAGCGCAGGTGCTTGCCCGCGAGATCGGTGGACCCATCGCACTAAAAGTCGTCTCGGACACGATTCAGCACAAGACAGATGCTGGAGGTGTCGTGCTGAACATCGATCCAGAAGACGTGGTCGCCGAGTACGAGGCCATGCACACCAAGATCGGACCACAGATGAACGGCGCACTGGTACAGCCGATGATCGGTCCGGGCGTCGAGGTGATCATCGGAGCAATCAACGATCCCTCGTTCGGTCCTGTGGTCATGTTCGGCCTTGGAGGAACAGCCACTGAACTGTTTGCTGATCGAGCGTTCAGGATTGTCCCAGTGACCGACCTCGACGCGAGATCGTTAGTTCGCGCGCCGCGCAGCTCGGCCCTTCTCTTCGGTCACCGTGGGAGTCCACCGGTCGACGCGGACGCTCTCGAGGATCTGATTCTGCGCATCAGCCGCCTGGCGGATGCAGTACCCGAGTTAGCCGAGCTCGATCTCAATCCCGTGATTGCCAGGCCGGACGGAGCGTTCATCGTCGATGCCAGAGTGAGACTCAAACGGAGTGTTTCCAC
>RCNE010000121.1_pt1 | contig 36190 bp, 32 predicted proteins | sample 2041361 | NCBI WGS metagenome assembly RCNE01 (sample SAMN09708229, study PRJNA481090) | Marine sediment metagenome, whole genome shotgun sequencing project. | reverse complement strand
GCAGTGGCTTGAAGGGCCGTTCCGAGCCAGTGACTTTGATCTGACGATAGTGTCGCATACAGAGCCAATGGACATCGGGATCTACGCCCGGCCTGATTATTATTTCAACTATCAAAACCCTGTGTTCAACACGCTGATGACTGATCTGAATGCAACAACCGATCCCGACATGCGGACCGAAATGCTGCAAAAAGCTCAGACGATCTTGTCTGAAGATTATGTGAATGGGTTCTTGTTCCAACTGGCCCAGACAAACGTCGTGAACGCCAAGATCGAAGGGATTTGGGCAAATGCGCCGACGCAGGCGACCGACCTTACTGCGGTCTACTGGAGCGAGTAAACTGGCGCTTTTCCCTCCCCGAAAGGGGAGGGAACTCCCGTTAAGAAGGAATAATATCAACAATGTTTCGCTACGTGCTCAAGCGATTGTTATCGCTGGTGATTAGCTTGATTGTCGCGAGCGTTGTGATTTTTGTGACCATCGAAATCGTGCCCGGTGATCCTGCCGCCTACATGTTGGGGGTAAATGCGCGTCCCGATACCGTCGCGGCGCTGCGTACAGAGCTAGGCCTCAATGAGACGCCTGTTGCGCGCTATGTGTCTTGGGTAACCGGAATGGTGCAGGGTGATTTTGGCACGTCCTATACCTACCGAACACCAGTTGCCGATATGATTGGTGAACGGATGTGGGTATCGCTTCCCCTTGCGCTGTATTCACTGACGCTGTCGATCCTTATCGCGTTTCCCGCAGGGATTTGGGCGGCGACCAACCGCGGATCCGCGGCAGATGTATCTGTTATGGGTATCACCCAACTGGGCATTGCGGTGCCGAATTTCTGGTTCGCGATGCTGATGGTTCTGGTTTTTGCCATTAATCTGCGCTGGTTCTCGGCAGGTGGCTTCCCCGGCTGGGACGAAGGGTTCGGCGCGGGCATGAAGGCGCTTACGCTCCCTGCGATTGCCCTTGCCTTACCGCAGGCTTCCATCTTGGCGCGGGTGATGCGCTCAGCGCTTCTTGACACGTTGAGCGAGGATTATGTGCGCACTGCACGCGCTAAGGGGCTCACTCGAAGCCAAGCCTTGTGGCGGCATGCGCTTGGCAATGCCTTGATCCCTGTGCTGACGATCATCGGTCTGCAATTCTCGTTCTTGTTGGCTGGCGGCATCATCATTGAAAACGTGTTCTTCTTGCCGGGCTTGGGGCGGTTGGTGTTTCAAAGCATCTCACAGCGCGACCTCATTGTGGTCGAGGGTGTTGTGATCTTGTTGGTGTTTGCTGTGGTTTTGGTCAATTTTGCAGTCGACATAGCCTATGCTATCGTTGACCCTCGCCTTAGGACACGCAGCTGATGGAGCGGATTTTGCGTTCCCGCAGCCTTATGATTGGCGGTTTCTTATCGCTACTGGTTGTTCTAGCGGCATTCGTGTCGTTTTTCTGGACGCCGTTTGATGTCGAATCAATTGACATCAAGAACCGGCTACAAACTCCAAATGGGGTTTATTGGTTTGGCACGGACCACTTTGGGCGAGATATCTTTTCGATGCTGATGGTGGGCGCTCGGATGTCGATTGCCGTGGCATTGGTGGCTGTCAGCGTTGGCATGATTTTTGGTGTACCCCTTGGTCTGACGGCTGCGGCGAAAAAAGGCAGCTGGCTGGACGAGGTGATCATGCGTGGCAATGATCTGGTCTTTGCGTTTCCGGCCCTCTTGATCGCGATCATGATCACGGCTGTGTTTGGGCCAAGTGCGACAAACGCCATCATCGCCATTGGCATTTTCAACATTCCGGTGTTTGCGCGGCTTGCGCGCGGATCGGCGCTGTCCCTCTGGACGCTCGACTATATCTTGTCCGCGCGGGTAGCGGGCAAGGGGATGGTCCGCATTTCGATTGAGCATATCTTGCCTAACATTATGAACCTGCTGATCGTGCAGGGCACCATCCTGTTTTCTCTCGGCATCCTCGCAGAGGCCAGTCTCAGCTATGTCGGGCTGGGAGCGCAGCCGCCGACGCCAAGCTGGGGTCGTATGCTAGCTGACAGCCAGACCATGATAAGCCTTGCACCGCATCTGGCGTTGTTTCCCGGAGTTACCATCATGCTAACAGTTTTGGGCCTGAACCTTATGGGGGACGGGCTGCGCGACCTGTTGGACCCCAAACTGCGGCATGACGCAGGATGAGCCTTTTACGCGTTGAAAATCTCGGGCTAGAAATCCATGGCGCACCGATTTTGCGGAACGTGTCGTTAACCGTAGACCGTGGCGGTATCCTTGGTGTTGTCGGGGAGTCCGGTTCTGGCAAGTCGATGACGGCCTATTCGGTCATGCAGCTACTCCCGCGGGGAGCAAAATCATCGGGTCAGATCATCTTCGGGGATCACAATATTCTGTCGCTGTCCGAAGACCAGTTGTGCAAGCTGCGCGGCTATAAGATCGGGATGATTTTTCAGGAACCGATGACGGCGCTGAACCCGCTCAAGACGATCGGGGATCAGGTCGCGGAAACGGTCCGAATTCATGGCAAGGCGGGCAAGGCCGAAGCACTTAAAATTGCACGCGATACCCTTGACCGTGTTGAGTTGCCAGGTGACAAGTTTCCCCTATCGCGTTATCCGCACGAGTTGTCGGGAGGGCAGCGCCAGCGTGTGGTGATCGCAATGGCAATCGCTTTGCAGCCTGCGCTGTTGATTGCGGATGAGCCTACCACCGCGTTGGACGTGACGACGCAAGCAGAAATTCTGCGCCTGCTGAAACGTTTGGTGATGGAAGACAATATGGCGATGATCATCATCACGCATGACCTTGCCGTGGTGTCTGATCTGGCAGACGACATGATTATCATGAAATCTGGCGAGATCGTGGAACGCGGCCCAGCCAAAAGCCTGTTTCGCGACATGCAACATCCTTATACTAAGGCGCTGTTTGCCGCATCCAGCCATGTACCTGACTCTGGGCAGCCCGTAAGTGAGCAAGCCGAGCCATTGCTGGTGCTCAAGGATGTGGTCCGCGATTACTACGTGCCGAGCAAAGTATTTCTTGGCAAGCCAAGCAGTTTCCGAGCCGTCGACCACGTCAGTTTTGAGCTGCGCAGCGGGGAAAAGCTGGGTTTGATCGGCGAAAGTGGATGCGGCAAATCCACGTTGACCCGCGCCATCCTGGGTCTTGAGAAAGTTCAAGGCGGCAGTATCACCCTATCGGGAAAATCCGTCTTTGCTGAAAAAGGTGTGGATAGCGTGGCACGGCGCAAAATGCAGGTTGTGTTCCAAGACCCCTACGGATCGTTCAATCCACGCCACCGTGTCTCGCGCTTGGTCGCCGAGCCCATGAACCTGTTTGAAACTCAACCATCGCAGGCAGAACGTGATAGGCTGATTGCAAAAATGATGGAAAGTGTCGGCTTAAAGCCCAGCGACGCTGACAGGTACATTCACGAGTTCTCGGGTGGACAACGCCAGCGTATTGCGATTGCAAGGGCGTTGATCATCCAGCCCGAGCTGATCATACTCGATGAGGCAGTCTCGGCGCTGGATGTCTCTATCCGCGCCCAGATCCTTGATCTGTTGTCTGATCTGTCGTCAGAATTCGGACTGTCGTATTTGTTTATCTCCCACGATCTATCGGTGGTGAGGTCGCTGACCGACCGTGTTCTGATAATGAAAGACGGACAGATCGTCGAGCATGGCGAGACCGAAACAGTCTTTCAGAACCCCCAGCATACCTACACAAAGACGCTGATTGACGCGGCACCGGTGTTGCCCGCAGTTGGCTAAATTTTTCCACCCACAAAGAGGATAAGCCATGTCAGAAGTTGAATGGAGCCGCCTGAAAGCGCACGAACTGCGCGCCTTGGCCAAACAGAACCCAGTTGTCATCATACCCGTAGCCTCCATTGAACAGCACGGGCCGCAGTTGCCGGTCATGACGGACAGCCGCATCGGCCATGAAGTCGCCGTGCGCGCTGCGCGCAAGGCTTACGCAACTCGGCCAACGCTGGTTACCCCCGTCGTCTGGCACGGCTTGTCAGAACATCACATGCCCTTTGGCGGCACGCTGATCCTAAGTCACGAGACTTTCCGCCTTGTGCTGCGCGATCTGGTGCAATCGCTTATTCGTCACGGCTTTCACGATATCCTCATTTCCAATTCGCATGGCGGCAACATCCTAGCCATGCAGCATTTTTGCGACGAATTCGCGCCGACACTGCCCGTGACGTTGGTGACGACAACCTACGCCTATGAAGCTGCCGATGAGATCGAAAAGCTGTTGGAGGACCAAAAAATCCTGCAGCATGGCGGTGAAGGAGAAACGGCAATGATGATGGCGTTGGAGCCGGATCTTGTCGACAGCGCCGATCTTGCTGCTACGGCTGCAGGCGAAGATATGGATTTCCTCAAGGCTGGCAAATATTCCTATCGGTGGCGCCCCTTTGTGCACCAGACCGCCACAGGCGTTTCCGGCATCCCCACCAAGGCTACGCCCGAGAAAGGCGAAGCAATCCTTGAAGTCTCCGCCGATGCCATCTGTGCGCTGATCACCGACCCCCAGACTTGGGCTGCACCAACCGACAAACGCGGTGCCGAGACCGGCGGTGTGCCGTTTCGTGATCGCGAAAGCTAAGGTATGGGGTCGGACGCAAGGACCAACGGGATCTGAGGCCAGCTGTTCATCGCTTTGGCCGAAACCGCTTTCATTTTACCGTCTAAAGCTTGGTACCGGCACCCTCTGGAAAATAGCAGGCGACCTGTTGCCCCACGGGGTACTCTACACGGTTAGGGCGCTCGCGCGAGCATAGATCGATGGCAATCGGGCAGCGGGCGCCGAAGGGACACCCGCTTGGCGTGTTAATCGGGCTTGGAACTTCACTCTTTAAAACGACACAGTCGCGGAGTGTATTGCGGTCGGGCAATGGAACGGCTGAAAGAAGTACTTTGGTATAGGGGTGACAGGGTTGGAAAAGAGGATGTCGCGGTCCGCAAGCTCCATGATCCACCCCAAATACATGAAAGCCACCCGATCACTCAAATGCTCGACCTCGGTGGGATGATGCGAGATGAACGGTATCGCCAGACCAAGGTCGCGTTGCAGGTGCATGAGCAGACTGATGATTTATGCCTGAACCGATACATCCAAAGCCGAGACAGCTTCGTCGCAAATAATGTAGTCCGTCTCGGATGCCAGCAGGCGCGCGATACAAATGCGCTGTCGTTGCCCACCCGAAAGCTAGTGTAGCATCCGGTCAATGTTGTCTGGCGGCAGGCCGACGGTTTCAAGCAGGTCCGCAACTCTTGCTTGGCGCATCTGGCGGCCCGATACGATCGCGCGGCTGCCCAATGGCTTAGAGACAAGTGCCTCGACGTTCATGCGGGGGTTAGGGTCAGGACTCATAACCAGAATATGACGGTTGCGGCGTAAGCGATTGCCGACAGGAAGACCTTTGGACGGTAGTGTCGCAAAGTTTCCGCCAGCCTAAGAAAGCTCTGCTGCTGGACACATTTATCCAGCGAGTGCTGCGGAATGGGCGAAGCCAGTTTGCTCTCCTTGATCAACCTGACCCTTTCGGATCATATGTGCGGCCTTGATCCCGGCAAGGGTGACTGCCGCTGAATTAGACGATTTGAAGGTCTGCATCGGCCGGGTGAGTTTCTTTAGAAATCGGTGATCCCCTGACCGGCAGTCGCTGCTTGCAGCGATGAGAGGTGTGCTCAATGATATTATTGAGATGTTTTGTCCGCCGGACAGTGATCAGCCAACAGCCGCCACACATTACCAGTAGGCAATTCATATTGAACAGACCCGATGTATTCGATCCGCTTTTGTCAATGACGACCTTGTCCGGCCAGCCGTTGCTGCCGTTGACTTTTATGAAAAACGCGCTCGCCGCGGTTTCATCACGACGCTCAGACCGCATAAAATCAAGGGTTTTTCCTCCCTTGTCGATCGCCCGGTACAAATATGTCCACGCGCCCTTCACTTTGACATAAGTTTCATCTCTCACCTTGCAGGACATTGCGTAGAAATGTCCCGAGAAGGCATTCGCCACGAACGGCCAGTTGGTGATTTCTGGCGATGCGCTTCTTCAGTAATTGCACTTGCGTATTTCTCAACCCACCGATTGAGAGTCGCATGATCCAAATCCACTTCGCGTTCTGCCTTGATCTCTTCGAGGTCACGGTACGAAACGGGAAAGCTAACGTAGAAATACACGGCGTATAGGATCACGGATTTCGGATACTGCGCGCCTTTTTAACGGATCAATTCTTCAATCCTGACGTACGCCTCGGGAATGTAAGGAATCTGGCTCGCCACGCCGGGCAACGCAACTGAAATTCGAAACTTTGCGACATTATCCGCTGCGCTTCGAGAGCTTGGTTTGGCTCATCTTCATGTCATGGGTGGTCGATTGAACAATCGGGCCGAAGTATCGCATCAGCCGACGTGTCGCCGAGAACGACGGATGGCCCGCTTCAAATCCCCCGGATCAATGCAACGGTTTCTGTATGTTCGCGATGCCATCTACACTCATTTCGACTTGCAACACCATCTGATCTCCCGCCCAATTCTCTATCAAACTCGTGCGAGGGCATTCACTGAGTGGTGTGAGATTGTGGTTGCTTGATCTGGAATGATACCAGCACATTCGGCCATCGGAGTTAACGTGACAATGCCTTTTGGCGAATGGGAGGGTGATTTGATTATTTTTGAGCGCGCTCAGTGCAATGCGAACGTCGCCTCGCTCGGCGAACGTAAGACCCGTTTTGCTGCTCGGTTCGGCAACAATGACCCTTGAGAGTCCAGCCCATAGCATTGCAATCAAACTCGGAGACTAACCCCGATATTCTCCATCATAGCATCGCATTTTGCCAGCTCGTGTTTGCTAAGCCCTTCGTCTGGCTTGTGCCCGTCAGACGCCATATCCCCTGGTCCAACCACGATAGTGTCGTGGCCCAAGTCTGAAAAGAACCCCGCTTCGGTGCCAAATGGGACTTTGGTTGTCTGAAATCCTCCGGCCATCTGACGGGCCCACGGTACTATGGCATTGGTCTGCAAAATGCTCAGACCTGGATAGGCGTTCACGACTTCGACGGAAATTGGTGCAGCGGATGGATAAGCTTGGCTAATCTGTGCTGCGATGTCTTCTATTTGGCTTAGAAGTTCTACGGCCGGCACATGCGCAAGATGACGAAATTCCATTGAAAGCCACGTTTCCGCCGGCACAATGTTGAGCGCCTGTCCCCCCGTGATTTTCCCGATATGAATCGTTGAATATGGAATGCTGTAATCGTCATCAACAGGCCCGCATTTTAATCTCTCTTGCAGGTCTCGCATCTGACTAACGAAATCAGCTGCCACATGGATTGCGTTGATGAAATTTGGCGCAAGAGCACTGTGACCGGCCTCCCCGTGGCAGGTCACATCCAATGCGGTCTTACCTTTGTGCCCAGTCGCAACTTGCATCGAGGTCGGCTCACCAACAATCACGACACTCGGTTTACCGATTAGGTCTTTGAGCTCGGGCATCATCTGTTGAATACCCACGCAGCCGATTTCTTCGTCGTAAGAAATTGAAAGGCTCAGTGGGGCAGACAGCCGATGCCGCCCAACGCGTTCGGCCAATGCCAATGCAGATGCAAGGAACCCTTTCATGTCCGTCGTACCGCGGCCAAAAACGCGATCCCCTTCATCGGTGAGGGTAAAAGGCGGCCGGGTCCAAACCTGCCCGTCAACCGGAACCACGTCAGTATGCGCAGACAGGCAGATGCCGCCATCAACCATTGGACCAATGCGCGCGAACAATCCGGCTTTTTTGCGATCAGGCGACCAGATGCACGTAACCTCAAAGCCCGCGTCATCCAACAGCCCCTGAACCCAATCAATCAAGTCAAGATTACTGTCCCGGCTGATGGTCGGGAAGGCAATCAGGCGATCCAGAATTTCAAGAGTTCTTGTCATCTCAAACTTTCACGTCAGCGGTTTCCAGTTAATCCAATGCGAGCTCTGTGATTTCACGGCGGAATGGCAATGCGTCGCCGATGTCGATCCCATCGAGTTCTCGCGCGTATCGGTGGCCGGCATAGGTCGCCCATGCAATCGGCCCGGGCGCATTTGCATCACCAATGAGTTTCACCGATTTTATACCCGCATCAGCCCATTCAGCCTCGCGCGCTTTGAGGTCATTATAGACTGAGTTATTCTCCAAGCGCGACGACACGAGCAATACGCCGTCGCAGGCAATGGGTCGGGTTTGATCGGTGAACATGCAGTTGGTGACGGCATGATCTTTGGCTATTTCGGTCACGCCACGGTTCAGTTCAATCTGAACGCCCATACCCGCCAGACGGCGGTGGATTTCATGTTGCTCAAGCGTGTTCAAGGTCCATTCGCTCACATAAGCGGCGGGGGTGACCAACGTAACGGTGCACCCTTTCTGGATCAGCAGTTCGGCCATGACGCCGCCCATGTAATAATGGTCGTCGTCAAAAATCACGATATGTCCGCTTGGTGACGCGTCACCCATCAAATCATCTGGAGTAAAAACGGGCATGGCGTCATCGGTGGGAAACGCCACGACATGCTGGCGCGAAACACCGTCACGGCGCCATTTGGCACCTGTCGCGATGCAAATGTTTTCAAACCCAAATTCGAGGATGCTCTCGGCGTCCAATTCGCTGTCGAAATAACTTTCGACGTTGGACTTTTGGCTAATCTGATACTCGCGGTAGTCAGCAACGCGTCCCCATGCGCTTAACCCCGGAAGCAGACGTTCTTTAGCGACACGCCCACCTAGAACGGTGCCGGCCTCGGCCAGTGCTACGTCATACCCACGTTCTGCGACCGCACGCGTTGCCTCAAGCCCTGCGGGGCCTGCGCCAATGACTAAGACGTTTTCGCTGGAACCTTTTGTGTTCATCCGTTCAGGGTGCCAACCCTTGCGCCACTCCTCCATGAATGTCGGGTTCTGGGTGCAACGGCTGATAGACATCGTCATGTCGCCCGTAACGCAAATATTGCAGCCGATGCATTCGCGGATATCTTCTATCCGGCCCTCTTCAATCTTCTTGGGTAGGAACGGATCAGCTATCGATGGCCGCGCGCACCCGATGAAATCCAGTGTGCCCGTCTTGATCATTTTCACCATTACATCAGGGCTGGTAAAGCGGCCAACGCCAACGATGGGCTTGTCGGTCAACTCATGAATGCCTTTGACCAACTCGTGCTGTGCGGCTTCTTCTTTGAACCGTGACGGACCTGAACATTCCTCCCATGTGCCTTGGGCGAGGTCCCAGAGGTCTGGCAAGTTGCGGTTCATGTCGACAAATTCGCGGACCTCGGCATTGGAAAACCCAAGTTCGCCTATGGTTTCATCCAAAGATACACGCAAGGTAATCCCCATCGTGTCGCCAACCGCATCACGGATATCTGCGATGACCTCATTCACAAACCGCGCACGGTTTTCCAAGCTACCACCGTATTCGTCGGTCCGGTGATTGGTCGCACGACTAAGGAAGTGTTGGAAAATCCCAAACCCATGTGCGCCATACAGGCAGATCAGATCAAAGCCAGCATTCTGTGAGCGTTTCGCCGCATTCACAAACCAACGGCGTAGATCACGAATGTCTGTCTTGTCCAGGGCGCGCGCCTGAACCGGATCATTGGTAAACGTGCGAATGGGCTGTGCGGATACCGCCATTGGCACTTCTTTGGAATACAGGTTCGGGCCATTTACGCCGGAATAGGCTAACTGAATCCCCGCCAACGCCCCGTGTTCTTTCATCGTGCCCGACATCTTGCGCAACATCGGGATGTCTTTGTCTTCCCACAGGCGAAGTTCAATGAAGGGCGTGATTTCAGACGTATGATGCATCTCGCACTGCTCGGTGAAAATAACACCCCAGCCGCCCTCCGCCTTGGACCCGCGCATCGCGGCGGCAGCAGACGGGTCGCGGTAGCCGCCCCCATTGCAATGGGGGACCTGATAAAAACGGTTCTTGGCTGTTACAGGCCCGATTTGCATTGGCTCAAATAGGATGTCGTAACGGGGATCGCGCACGGGGATTCTCCTGTAGGGAAAGTGCTTTGCAACACTCGTGACAGAATAATGACTTAGGCTAAAGTCGCAGTTGCGAAATCATGGATTAGGGTGAACTTAAGCCTCTACCTAAGCCGGCAACCCCGGATAACCCCATTTGGAAATAGATTGTGACGCATGATCAATGAACGCATCCACCGATAATACGGACCGCGCGCCTTGCGGAATCACAAACCCCAATCGCATTGGACGATGCGACCCCTCCAACGGAATAAAACGCAGTTCGCGCCCGTCGGGCGACAGGTCCGAATGCGGCCGGATGTTTGCGACTGAAAAGCCGAAATCGTTCGCAACGAGAGACCGCATCACGGCCATATCGCGGGTTCGTTCAACGATATTTGGTGTCACTGACGCTTCTTCAAAGATACTCAGGAAATAAGTACTGCTGATCGGCAAATCGAGGAGCACCATAGGGTGATCTACCAGCGTCTTAACCGAGACGGATTTGTGGTGCGCCAGAGGGTGATTGCCAGAAACAACCGCATACAACGGCAAGGAGCGCACGGGAATAAATTCCAGATCTGGTGGAATTTCAAGATCATAGGTCAAGGCGACATCAATTTCAGCGCGCCTTAGCTTTTCAATCAGCGTTTCTTGGTCGCATTCGAATTGCGATACTTGAACATCTGGATGGGTTTCCTGAAACCTGCGCCGAATTGCGGGAAGCAAGACCTGCACAAACGTCAAAAGACACCCCACGCTCAACGGGCCCTGCACGTTACCGGATATAGTGCTTGCAAGCCGATTAAGGCCTTCAGCTTCAGTCAGCACTTTGCGGGCCTGCTCCATAAATTGCCGCCCCGCCTGTGTCAGGCTCAGGCCGTGGGCGTGTTTGCGCACAAACAATGGCAGGCCAAACTGGGCCTCAAGCTGGGTGATCGCTGCGGAAATAGACGGCGAAGACACATTTACCATCGCGCTGGCCTGCGCGATGGATCCTTGTTCGCCAACCGAGACGAAGTATTCCAGTTGCCGAAGTGTGAAACGTGACGCCATCACGCTACATTGACTGATGCGTACAAAGGGTCAAGTCGAATACTTGATCCACGTTGTCTTCAGCGCCGAGTACTTGTCAAAGCTGTGCAAGGACAAATCACGCCCGAAACCTGATTGCTTCATGCCGCCAAACGGTGTCATCGCACTTAATGCATCAACCGTGTTCACAGACACTGTGCCCGCCATCAATTTGTCCGACACCCGCAAAGCACGGCTTAGGTTGTCTGTCCAAACCGACGCGGCAAGGCCGTAAACGCTGTCGTTGGCCATGCGTACCGCGTCGTCTTCGGTGTCAAAGGGAATGACGGACAGAACGGGCCCAAAGATCTCATCGCGTGCGAGTACATCATAATGGCTTACGTTGTCAAAAATCGTTGGTTGCACAAAGCTGCCTTTGCCGTTGATGTGAACCTGCGCGCCCCCCGCGACCAGATTGGCAGTCTTCTTGCCCGCCTCGACAAACCGCATTACGCTCTCGGTTTGTTTTTTGTCGACAATCGCCCCCATCTTGGATGCCGGATCAAGCGGATCACCCGGCTGCATGCCATGCGCCCGTGCGATCAGTTTCTCTACGAAAGCGTCCTTGACGGACCGCTCCACATACAGGCGAGAATTCGCAGAACACACCTCACCCTGATTAAAGAAAATACCAAACGCGGCCATATCCGCAGCCGCATCAAAGTTATCGCAATCCGCAAAAACAAGGTTCGGGCTTTTGCCCCCAGTTTCTGGCCAGACTTGTTTGAGGTTGGATTGGCCAGAATATTCCATGAACTTCTTACCAATCGCGGTAGATCCCGTGAATGCCAGACAATCGACATCCATGTGCAGCCCCAATGCTGCGCCCGCCGTGTGACCCATGCCGGGCACGACGTTGAATACACCATCGGGCAGGCCTGCCTCAACAGCAAGCTCGGCCAAACGCAGCGCCGAAAGTGGAGATTGTTCAGCAGGTTTTAGGACAACAGAATTGCCAGCGGCCAAGGCAGCGGCAGCCTTCCACGTCGCCATATCCAGCGGAAAGTTCCAAGGCGTAACCGCGCCCACCACACCCACCGGAACGCGCGAAATGATCGCCAAATCACCGGGGCCGGTGGGTGCAACCTCGTCATAGATTTTGTCGATTGCCTCCGCATACCACTGAAAGAAATGCGCCGATCCGGGGGCGTCAATTGTTGCGGCGTCTGTGACCAGTTTGCCCATGTCCAAACTGTCGAGAAGTGCAAATTCCTCGAGGTTCTCGCGGATCAATTCAGCGAGTTTCAACAACACCGCTTTGCGATCAGCAGGTGCCGAACGCGACCAACTACCGCTTTCGAATGCTGTACGGGCGGCTGATACTGCGCGATTTACATCCTCGACATCGCAGGCGGCAACATCGGCCAGAACGGCGTCTGTGGCCGGATTGATAGACTGGAACGTTTGACCAGATGCTGCATCCACGAACTTGCCATTGATAAACGCTTGGTGGCGAAAAGTTAGACCCGCTGCGCGTTTGACCCAATCAGCTTTGGTGTAGTTCAGCATATTGATATTCCTTATCTAGTCATCGCCGGGGACGCCGTATGATGGGGCCTCTCGCGGATCGATTGCACGTTGGACGTAGGCCGCAAGTTGGGGTTTATACACCTCCCAAGCGGTCGCGACATTCTCAATCGGGCAGTCTTCGGTCCAATCGCAGCGCAGTTCGGCCACCGGCCAAGCGACCGTATCGACGAGCAATATCCCCGCCGAATGAAGCGGCCCAGCCTCACCGCCCTGCGCCAAGCCTGCACGCATGGCCGCGATCAACCGATCCCCAAGATGGCCAGACGACGCTAGGAACCCTTCGACTACGGCCTGCGGTACGCCATCATTGGCAAGCATGTTACCACCAGATGCAACATCGGGCGCTTGTGCCTGCGTCCATATCCCCAGTGAATTCGTCCCGGAATGGATCGCTGTCATACCCGTTTTGCCCACCGCCAAAACCTGACGGTACTCAATAAATTTCCCCTGCCCCTGAACGCCTGCAATCGCCTCTGGTGCCGTCATCCCGCCCGCCATCAGATCAAGCGCCAACGGCCCCAATGTCGGGTCCGTTACATTCTGCGAGGCCACGGCGCCAACGCCTGCCCGTGCATATGCACATCGTGCTGCAACTGCCGGAGATGAGGATGAAATTGCCAATCCAAACATGCCGGTTTCAGCGCAGCGCGCGACAAGTGAAAACGTCATATTGGGATCACGGCCGTACCATCAATTTCAACCACCCATTCGGGCCGCGCCAAGGCCTGAACGACCAAACCAGTAGACACAGGGTGCACGCCTTTGATGTATTGACCCATAGTGCGGTAAACGTCCTCGCGGTGGCGCACATCGGTAATGTAGACCACAACTTTGACCAGATGTTCCATCTCACCGCCTGCTTCCTCGATCAACTGCTTGATGTTCTGCATCACCTTGTGGGTCTGCTCAACGGGATCGTTGCTGGTGATATTCACCGCATCATCCAGGTTTTGCGGGCATTGACCGCGCAGCCAGACGGTCTTGCCGCCCTCGGTGACGACCGCTTGGCACAGATCGTTGTCTAGGTTCTGTTCGGGATACGTGTCGGATGTATTAAATTTGCGAATGCGGGTATGGGCCATTTGGATTTCCTAAGTTATTCGGCAGCGGGCCGCACGACGGCGGCCTCGCCTTGATAGTCGGCATAGGCACGCTGAATGGCAATCTGGTCAGCAACGAATTTAGCATCATGCCAGACACCCCACAGAAAGGTCGATCCACGGCGGGATTGCCATGGCAGGCCGAGGAAGTAGATGCCGGGTTCTTTCGAAACGCCACGCTGATGGATCGGCGCGCCTTTTTCATCAAACGCATCGACCTTGAGCCAGTCGAAGTCTTGACTGAATCCCGTCGCCCATATGATCGTTGTGATACCTTCCTTGGCGAAATCAAGACTACCAATTGGATCGGTCAAGCTTGCCGGATCAGGAAACACCTCGCGTGCTTCTGGTTCGAGTGGTAGATCAAGACCCATCGCCGTTGCATAGGCATCAGCGGCATCCAGCATCCCGAAATAGTTGGCATCGCCAGCAGCGACATTCTTTCGAACATCATCTGCAAAGGCCAACGTACCGTCCTTGTAAGACGTCGTGCGACCCAGCAGCGTCACACCTTCGCCCGCGAGACGGCGGAAATCCATTGTCCGACCGCCATACGCGCCACTGACCGAGATTGTCACATGCTCGGTTCCGGGTTCTTGAGCAGCCATATCCCACAGTCCCAAAACACCCAGCCACCACACAAAGTCGCGGCCCCGGTATCGGCGCGGCGGGCGGTCGTGGGGGCCAACGGACAAGAACACTTTGCGCCCTGCTCTGTTCAATTCATCCGCGATCTGCGCGCCCGATGATCCGGCCCCCACGACCATCACGGCTCCCTCACCAAATTGGTCGGGGTTGCGATAGCTGGCGGAGTGCATCTGAGTGACATCCGCGTCTTGCGGGACAATTGGCGGTATAATGGGATGCTGGAATGCACCCGTTGCCGACACGATGCGCGTGGCTTCGATAATGCCGTCCGTCGTCTCAACACGAAAACCAGCGCGATCACTCAGTCGTTCAGCTTTGATGACCTCGACGCCGGTCCGGACAGGCGCATCCACCATGTGTGCATATTCTTCGATGTAGTCCGCGACCCGGTCTTTACTGACAAATTCATCAGGCGCGTTGCCTTTAAATTCCAAGTTCGGGAACCTGTCGTGCCAAACTGGACCATTGGTCACCAAGGCGTCCCAGCGCGATGTCCGCCATGCCTCGGCAATGCGGCTTTTCTCAAGGACGAGGTACGGCACATCCTGCTTACCCAGATGTTCACACAGGGCAATTCCTGCCTGCCCTGCGCCCACAACAAGTGTGTCTATAACTTCAACTGACATTTTGGACCCTCCCAAGCGGCACATAGAACAGACAAGACTCTGTCAACTTGCCGCCCAACTTTGCTGTTCTCGGACGTGGGGAAAAGAATAGTCTTCATTAGCTCTGATTAGGGTGTGGCTAAGTTTTCAGCGGCCGAGAAAGGTTTCACCTAACCTCGCCTTCGGGAGAAATGATTTTTTCATAACGCGCATCCCAGCTTAGTCTGTGTCAATACGCCACACGGGGGCAGCTGCAATCGCCAAGAAGTTTGTTTTCTTAGCGGCATTGGGGAAGAAACTATGCACGATGAAGTCGAAATTGCGGTCGATGTACGCGAGGCAGTCAAACGATATGGCACGTTTACCGCATTGAAAAAGATATCCCTTGGTATCCGTGACAATGAATTCTTCACCCTTTTGGGTCCATCGGGCTGCGGCAAGACAACATTGCTACGCATGATCGCCGGTTTCGAGGCTGTGACCGAAGGCGGAATTTTTCTGTACGGGGACGAAATCGAAAAGCTGCCCCCAAATCTGCGTCCAGTGAACACAGTTTTCCAAAACTATGCGCTATTCCCGCACATGTCCGTTCTCGATAATGTCGGTTTCGGGCTTGAGATGCAGGGCAAATCAAGAGCGGAGGCGCGCAAACGTGCGGGTGAAATGCTCGACCTTGTCCAACTAACGCAATTCACCCACCGCAAACCTGCGCAACTGTCTGGCGGTCAGCAACAGCGTGTTGCATTGGCGCGCGCCCTAGCACCGTCGCCGAAGGTGCTGCTGCTGGACGAGCCGCTTTCGGCATTGGACCTGAAGCTGCGCAAAGCCATGCAGATCGAGTTGAAGCACATTCAACGTGAGACGGGCATCACCTTTATCTTCGTGACACACGATCAGGAAGAAGCCCTGACAATGTCCGACCGGGTCGCCGTCATGTCAGCCGGTGAAATGCAGCAACTTGGCGCTCCGCGTGACATCTACGAACACCCGCGCAATATGTTTGTCGCCGACTTCATTGGCGACACGAACCTTCTTGAAGTGTCCGTTGAGAAAATCGCGGATGGCCGGGCTCAATGTCAAATCGGGGGCGCGAACACACTTATGTGCGATGCGGTTGATGGGGTCGGTGTTGGTGCCAAAGTTCATCTGTCTGTGCGCCCTGAACGGCTCACGCTTTCCGACAGCGCAATATCCACTGAAAGCCTTTCAGGGAAAGTGGTTGAGAACATTTTTATAGGCACTGATATCAACACCATAATTGACCTCAATGATGGCCCCCGTTTCACGGTGCGAACATCCAATTCTGAACGAGGCAACAAGCGCATTATCGACATCGGAAGCCCCGCGTTCGTCAATATGGAGACAGGTGCTGCGCGCCTGTTGGTTGACTGATGGCGGGCGGTGCTCCATCAGGCGGTTCGGTCGCGTCAGACACTTACGCAAAGGCCCGTCATTGGCTCCTTGCACCGTCTTGGGTCGTACTTGGGTTTTTTGTATTTGCGCCCGTCTGCGTCATGCTCATCTACTCATTTCTGACAAAAGAATTTCGCGGTGGGGTCATATGGGAACCATCTCTTGCAGCCTACGACCAGTTCTTTTTCGACCGCGGCTTGTTCGGTGACAGCGACCCGACACTTCAATGGACCTACATTAGCATCTTCTGGCGCTCGATCTGGCAGGCCGGACTTGCGACGATCCTATCCTTGCTCATCGGTTTTCCAACTGCCTATTTCATCGCCACACGGCCTGAGAAATCTCGCGCGCTTTGGGTTTTCCTAATCACGATCCCCTATTGGGTGAACCTGCTAATACGCACAGTTTCCATGAAATTCCTGCTACGTGACGAAGGTCCATTGAACGATTTTTTGATAAGCACTGGTCTAATCGACGACCCCTTGCGAATCATCAATACCAACCTTGCTGTGCAGTTGGGTCTTTTCTACAGCTACCTGCCCTTCATGGTCCTGCCCATCTATGCCTCGGTTGAACGCTATAACTTTACTATGTCCGAAGCGGCGGCTGATCTCTATGCGTCCAAATTCACCACCCTGCACCGCATCGTTTTGCCCGCCGTGAAACCGGGTGTTATCGCTGGCTGCATATTGGTATTCGTCCCCAGCCTCGGAGCGTTTCTGGCACCTGACCTTTTAGGCGGCGCAAAGACATTCATGATCGGCTCGCTCATCGAAGAGCAGTTCAAAGGCAACGCAGGCAACTGGCCGTTTGGGGCCGCTGCATCAATGATCTTGCTGTCGATGGTCATGATCTTATTGTTGATCTTTGCCCATCAGCAACGAAAAGCGGGGCAACAGTCATGAGCGACAATACAGACGTCAAAACATACGCTGGGTTTAAATTCATGACCATTCTTTGCTTGGTCATACTTTACGCTCCATTGGCGGTCGTCACGATCTATTCGTTTAATGCGTCCAGTTCGATAACCGTCTGGGAAGGGTTATCGCTGCGCTGGTATGTCGATGTCTTCGTCGGCCCTGAAAGTGCCAAATTTCAACAGGCCGCAGTCAACTCGTTCACTATCGCAATCATTGCGGCCACCACCGCGACTGCGATTGCGACTGCGGCAGCAACAGCCATTGTGCGCGGTGGAAAATACAAATTGCGCAGCCCGTCGCTTGGGTTGATTACGCTGCCGATTATGGTGCCGGAAATTGTGCTTGCCGTTGCGACGCTCATTTTCTTCAACTCCATCGGATTCACGCGCGGCTATATGACGATCCTTGTGGCACATATCGCGTTTTGTATCCCCTTTGCCTACCTGCCCATTCAGGCGCGAATGCAGGGCATAGAAGACACATATGAACACGCCGCGATGGATCTTTATGCGACCAAGGCACAGGCATTTCGCCGCATTCTTCTTCCACTGATGATGCCGGGCATTATCTCAGGTTTCTTGCTCGCGTTCATTGTCAGCCTCGACGATTTCATTATCACCAATTTCGTCAAAGGCGCAGGGATCGAAACCCTACCGACGGCGATTTTCGGGTCGGTGAAACAAGGGTTAAAGCCCAACATCATGGCGATCTCTACGATGCTGCTTGGCCTGTCGATCGTGATGGTAACGATATCCTACTTCGTGTCGAAGTCGGACAATACAAAATAACAAAAAGGGAGCTTAACATATGAAATTGTTCACAACATCCGCCATGGCATTGGCGCTTCTAGCAAACACGGCTGCGGCTGACGGCAAGCTGGTGATTTATCACTGGTTTGAATACATGCCAGCGGAGCTACTGGAAAAATTCACGTCTGAGACCGGCATCGAAGTGACGATGGACACGTACGATTCCAACGAGGCGATGCTTGCGTCCCTCAAGGCGGGTGGCATGGGCACATATGACGTCGCCGTTCCAGGCGATTACATGGTTGCGATTATGGCGGGTGAAGGCCTGCTGGACACAATCGCAGACGGCGAACTGGCGAACAAAGGCAACATTACATCCGAATGGGCGGACCCTGCGTTTGATCCAGGCCGCACGCATTCGATCCCCTATCAGTGGGGTTCAACATCTTTCGCTGTGGATACTGCTGCCTATGACGGCGACATCAACACCACGGACCTGCTGTTCAACCCGCCATCAGAGTTGGCCGGAAAGATCAACATGCTCGACAGCCAAGGCGAAGTCATGGCGCTGGCGTCATTGCACATGGGTATCCCGCAGTGTTCAGCAGACCGCGCACAACTGACGGCACTGAACGACATGCTACAAGAAGCCAAAGCAAACTGGGCGTCTTTCAATTCGGATACGGCGCGCGAAGTTCTCGTGTCCGGCGATGCGTCAGTTGGCATGATCTATGACGGTTTCGCAGCAAAAGCCCGCGATGAGCGTGAAACCATTCAATACGCCTTCCCAACGCAGGGCTATGTTGTTTGGATGGACAACGTGGTTCTGCTGAACGATGCGCCAAACCGCGAAAACGCGCTGAAGTTTATGGATTTCATGCTTGAGCCTGAAAACATCGCCGCTGTGTCCAATTACGCGCGCTACGGTCTGGGTGTGTCGGGTGCCGCTGAATTCCTTGATCCGGAGCTTGCCACATTGCCAGAAGCCAACCCGCCTGAAACAGCTGGCGAGGGTGCGTTTATCGAAGTCTGCGATCAGGAAACCCAAGCGGTCTACGACCAGATCTGGACCAACCTGAAAAACTAAACCACACTCGGTTTCAATCATGGCGGCCCCGTCACAGGGGCCGCCGTTACAATATTGGATTGCCGCCAATGGAAACGATTTTTACCGAGAAGCATAGACTTCGAAATTCAAAGACCGAGCTATTCGGTGGCCAACTGGTGGAACCGTTCGAGCGTCCCTCCCGCGCCGAATACATCATCGAGCGTGTCCGTAACGTGAACCTTGGTCCTGTGTCTGAACCAGACGATTTTGGCATGGACCCTATTTGGGCAATACATGACAGGGGTTTCATAGACTTCTTGCAGATCGCGTGGAGAGATTGGCAGGCTGAGGGCTTCAAAGGTGAAGCCATGCCGACCATCTGGCCTGCACGGCGCATGTCTATGCGCGTTCCAAACCACATTGAGGGCCGCTTGGGTTATTACGCGCTGGCTTGTGAAACGACGATTTCTGATGGTACATGGGACGCCGCTTACGCCTCGGCACAAGTTGCTTTGACCGGCGCAGAACGCATTCGCAATAGCGCACCAGCCGCCTTTGCGTTGTGCCGCCCACCCGGCCACCATGCCGCAATCGACATGTACGGAGGCTACTGTTTTGTGAACAACGCCGCCATCGCCGCGCAGCACTTGCTGGATGGCGGGGCGAAACGGATCGCGATTTTGGATGTTGATTTTCACCACGGTAACGGCACACAAGACATCTTTGATGCGCGCGACGACGTTCTGTTCATTTCACTACACGGGGACCCGTTGGACGCATTCCCGCACTTCTTAGGTCACGCTGATGAAATTGGAACAGGCAAGGGGACAGGGTTCACAATCAACTACCCCCTACCCCCGAGCACTGATTTTCCAACATGGCGTGCGGCATTGGCCAAGGCATTGAAACACATCGAAGGCTATACGCCCGATGCCCTTATCATCTCGCTTGGTGTGGATACGTTTGAAACGGACCCGATCAGTTTCTTCAAATTACAGTCAGATGATTTCACAACATACGGCGCGGACATCGCCGCGTTAGGCTTGCCAACTTTATTTGTCATGGAAGGCGGATATGACATCGCAGAAATAGGCGTCAACACGGTCAACGTTTTGCAAGGTTTTGAAAGCGCACATGAACGTCGTTGAGGCATCTATTGCTGACCTGCGCCACGCTCTAGAGACAGGCGAGGCTACCTGCGTGGCATTGGTAACCGCCTACTTGGATCGCATAGCAAAATTTGACCAAGCCGGACCTTGCCTCAATGCCGTTCCCGTTTTGAACCCCGATGCGCTGGCCGATGCCAAAGCCGCCGATCAACGTAGGCAAAATGGCCAGCTGCTGGGCCCGCTTGATGGTATCCCCTACACGGCGAAAAACAGCTACAAAGCCAAGGGCATGACTGTTGCCGCAGGCTCACCGGCATTTGCGGATTTGGTCGCGACCGACGATGCGTTTGCCATCGCTCAATTGCGCAGCGCGGGCGCGATATTGATTGGGCTGACAAATATGCCGCCAATGGCAAATGGTGGTATGCAACGTGGCCTCTATGGACGCGCTTCATCGCCCTATAATCCTGATTACCTCACAGCGGCTTTTGCGTCGGGATCATCCAATGGATCGGGCACCGCGACAGCTGCCAGCTTTGCAGCCTTCGGGCTTGGCGAAGAAACATGGTCCAGCGGCAGAGCACCCGCCGCGAACAATGGGCTATGTGCCTATACGCCGAGCCGAGGGATTATTTCGGTTCGCGGAAACTGGCCGCTCGTTCCGACAATGGATGTCGTCGTGCCGCACACGCGCACAATGGCCGACATGCTAGAGGTGCTCGACGTTCTGGTGGCCGACGACCCAAATACACAGGGCGACTTTTGGCGCAGCCAACCTTGGATCAAATTGCCCCGCGCATCCGAAGTTCGCCCGAACTCATACCGGAAACTGAACAGGACTTCGTTGCAGGGTAAGCGGTTCGGCGTGCCCGCCATGTATATCAACGCAGACGACAAGGCCGGTACTGGCGGCAATTGTGGGATTGGGGGACCAACGGGCCAGCGGATCACGACGCGTGCGTCAGTCCTAGCCCTTTGGAACACCGCCCGGCGGGCGTTGGAAGGTATGGGCGCAGAGGTGGTAGTCGTCGATTTTCCGGTCATTTCAAACTATGAAGGCGACCGCCCAAACGCGCCCAACATAAGAACCCGTGGTCTCGTTTCACCAGATTATCTTCATCGGGAGATACCGGACCTTTCCGTGTGGGCTTGGGATGATTTTCTAAGAACCAATGCTGACGCGGCGATTTCAAAGTTGGCAGATGTCGACGGTGCCCTGATCTTCCCGCCCCCGAAGGACAGCCTGCCTGACCGCTATACCGGCTTTGACGATGATATTTCGGATTACCCCGCACACGCCCGCGATCACCCAATCAATAATTTTTTAGACATCACGACTTTGGCAGAGGGCCTTCGCGGCCTCGAAGAAACGCGGCGTGTTGATTTGGAGGACTGGATGGATGATCTCGCGCTTGATGCCGTTATTTTTCCAGCCCTCGCAGATGTAGGTCGTGCAGATTCAGACACGAACCCTGTGTCTGCAGATCACGCTTGGCGCAACGGTGTTTGGGTCGCAAACGGCAATCTTGCTATTCGTCATTTAGGTATCCCAACGGTAACCATTCCAATGGGAACAATGGCAGACATTGCCATGCCAGCAGGCTTAACTTTCGTCGGGCGCGCCTACTCCGATACTGACCTGTTGACCTATGCAAGCGCATTTGAAAGCACGGGCATCTATCGCCACGCCCCCCGTTTTGAATTGACAAACGATGAGCTTAACAGGACGGCTGACAGACCAATGCCTGACCTGACATAAGTGGCCTGATGCGCCCAATGTCCTGTTCGACGAACCGGTCAACAAACGGTGGCCCTTAGCTGCTCAATCCTGTTTTGATCCCTACCATAAACAACAAGCGGCGCCCGCGAAGCTTGGAGCTCAAAGAATTCCAAGGCAAGCTCACTTTTTTTCTAAACTGGCCATCTGCACCTCGAAATGATGGCAGGCAACCGTCCTCAATTCCGAGATCGGCGCGGAGTCAGGCTGTGTCAGGCTGCACAGTTCGGTCGCGAGTGGACAGCGGGGATGGTAATAGCAGCCTGAAGGTGGCGACAAAGGGGAGGGCACTTCGCCCATAATTTTGTCGAAACGCACCAACTCCTCCGCGTCGAGGACCAGCTTCGGGACACTGCCGAACAGCGCCGCAGTATAGGGGTGCGCAGGGGTGCCAAAGACCTCTTGGACCGGCCCCAACTCGACAATCCGGCCCAAATACATGACTGCCACGCGGTCGCTGACGTGCTGCACTACGGACAGGTCGTGGCTGATAAAGACGCAGGTCAACCCCAGATCTCGCGTCAGCTCAAGAAACAGATTGATGATCTGAGCCTGGATGGACACATCAAGCGAGGCGACGGGCTCGTCACAGATCAGCACATCCGGCTGCATCGCCAGTGCGCGGGCAATCGCAATGCGCTGGCGCTGCCCGCCGGAAAACTGGTGTGGATAGCGGTCCACCCAGACCGGATCAAGGCCAACCCGCTCGAACCAGCCCGCAACATAGCCACCTGCCTGAGCTTTGGTTGTCAGCCCATGCGCGATGGGCCCTTCCGCGACCGTCTCGCCCACTTTCATACGCGGATCGAGGCTGGCAAACGGGTCCTGAAAAACGGTTTGAACGCGGGTCGTGACCTTGGTGCCGTTCTTCATCACAGGGGCACCGTCGATTGTGACCCTTCCGCTGGTCGGTGTAAGAATGCCTGCAATCACACGGCCAAGCGTGGATTTACCACAGCCGCTTTCGCCAACAAGCCCGAGCGTCTCGCCCTTGCGCACAGAGAGGGTGACATCGGACACGGCCCGAACGGAACGGGTCTCGACCTTACTGCCCAGCTTTGCCGCGATTTTCTCACCGGTAGTCAAGTTGGGTCCGAACAGACGACTGATGTTCTCGATATGGACGAATGCGCTCACGGGTGGGCCTCTTGGTGCTTGCCGACAGGATGAAAACAGCGCCAGCCGCGATTGCCCTCGAGGGTCATCTGCGGATCGGCATCACATACATCGGTTCTATGTGCACAGCGCGGGCCAAAGGGACAGCCGGGCGGCAACGACAGAAGCGAGGGGGTGGTACCCGGGATTTGGGTCAGCGGCATCCCCGGTTCAGTCATAGCGGGCAGTGAGGCGATCAGACCGGCGGTATAATGATGACGTGGGTCGCGCAATAGCGTGGCGGTCGGCCCCTGCTCAACGATGCGGCCCGCGTACATCACAGCAAGCTTGCTCGCGAGGCTTGAGACCACGGCCAGATCATGGCTGATCCAGATCATCGCAGTGCCGGTTTCCGCGGCAAGATCGCGCATCTGGAACAAGATTTGCGCCTGAATAGAGACATCGAGTGCTGTCGTCGGCTCATCCGCGACGATAACGGTGGGGCGGTGCAGCAATGCGATGGCGATCACCACACGCTGGCGCATGCCACCGGAGAATTCATGCGGATAGGCGCGCAGACGGGCCTCCGCAGACGGGATTCCGACCTGTGTCAGCAGTTCCACTGACCGCGCTTGAGCAGCCTTGGGGCTAAGACGCTCATGGGCATCTATCGCCATCCGCATCTGTTGGCCCACGGTCAGCATCGGATTGAGCGTGGCAATCGGGTCCTGAAAGATCATTGAAATCTCGCGGCCCCGGCGGTCGCGCATCGCTTTTTCCGGCAGCGTAGTCAGCTCCGTTCCGTTCAACTTGACCGACCCCTGTACGATCCGGCCCGGCGCATCGACCAGCCCCAGCAGGGAGAACCCCGTCACGGTCTTACCCGACCCGCTCTCCCCCACCAGCCCCATGATCTCGCCGCGCGCCAGATCGAAGGAGACACCGTCCACGGCCTTCACCACGCCTGCGCGGGTGAAGAAATGTGTGGATAGGTTCGTGACACTAAGGACGGGATCGCTCATTTACGCAGCCTCGGGTTGAACTGGTCGCGCACCTGATCGCCCACCAGATTGATGGCCACAATCAGGATGATCAACGCCACGCCGGGATAGACGGAAATCCAGTACCGCCCGCTCATCATATAGGGGAACCCGTTAGAGATCAGCATGCCTAAGGATGGCTCTGTGACCGGCAGCCCAAGGCCCAGAAAGCTAAGCGTCGCCTCAAGCGAGATCGAATTGGCGATCTGTACGGTCGCGACCACGATCAGCGGCGGCATGCAATTTGGCAGCATATGGCGCCACACGACAAGCCGCGCACTGAGCGGGGTCGCAAGGGCAGCTTCGATGTAATCCTTGCCGCGCTCGGCTTTGGCGGCACCGTAGGCGGTGCGCGCGAAATAGGCGTATTGCGCGGCCACCAGCGCCCCAATCAGCTGCGCCTTTCCCTGCCCCAGCAGCGCGACGATCACCAGCGCAAGCAGGATCGCCGGAAACGACAGCTGCAAATCCACCAGCCGCATGATCAACGCCTCGACTCGCCCACCGACATAGGCCGCCGTAATGCCCAGCGTGGTCCCGATGGTCAGAGAGACGAACCCTGCCGCAAGGCCAATCTGGATGGATATCCGCAAACCGTAAAAGATTGCCGAGAGCAAATCACGCCCCTGCGGATCAGTGCCGAGGATATGGGTGTAGCCGCCCGAGCCTACAAATCCCGGCGGACGGCGGGCATCACGCAGGGACAAGTTCGCCAGATCATAGGGGTCCTGCGGCGAGACCAGCGGCGCAAACAGCGCAAGCAGGATCAGCGACACAACGACAACCAAGGCCGCAACTGCAACCTTATTCTCACGGAATTCTGCCCAGAACCGGGCCAGTGGTGTGGTGGGGGTGCTCATGCGGACAAACCATTCCGCACGCGCGGATCAATAAAGGCAAACAACAGATCAATCACAAAGTTTATGGTCACAAACAGGAATGCCACGAGGATAAGGTAGGCGACCATCACAGGCCGGTCCAGCACAGCGATACTATCGATAATGAGCTTTCCCACACCGGGCCAAGAGAAAATCGTCTCGGTCACGACCGCAAAAGCAAGTGTCGATCCAAGCTCTAGCCCGAAAACCGTGATGATCGGGATCGAGATGAGTTTCAACAGATGGCGGCGCAGGATCGTCGCCTCGGAGATTCCAGCAGCACGGGCAAATTTGATGGTATCAGTCAGCATGATCTCGCGCGTGCCCGCCCGTGCCAGACGGATCATCATCGCCAACTTGAACAGCGCCAGATTGATCGCCGGCAATGCGATATGGGACATGCCGTTCAAGGTTGGAAAGGACCACGCCACACCCCAGATATCCACCGTGTCACCGCGCCCACCCGCGGGCAGCCACCCCAGATGCACGGCAAAGAACAGGATCAGGATCAACCCGACCCAGAAAGACGGCACCGAAAACCCAAGCACAGATACCGCCATAATCGTCTTGGAAATCCAGCTGTCGGGGCGGTAGCCTGCATAGATGCCAAGGCTCACACCCAGAACCGTGGCCGACACAACCGAGACCAGCACCAGTTCCAGCGTGGCAGGTAGCCGCCCGCCGATCAGTTCCAGCACCGGCATGTTATAGACAAATGAGCGGCCTAGATCACCCTGAAGCAAATTCGTGATAAATATAAAGTACTGCTCGTAGAGCGGCCGGTCCAGCCCGAGCCGCGCAATCACGGCCTCGCGGATATCTTGCGTGGCCTCTGGCGGCAGGACAATGTCGATGGGATTGCCAATGGCGTAAACGCCAAAAAACACGATCACCGACATCACAGCCATGACCGATACAGCCTGCAAAAAACGCTGGATGATAAAGCCGAGCATCAGCTCCCCCTCAGGAATGAAAAAGGTCGGGCAGCCCAATGTGCCGCCCGACCTCACGTCGTGTCAGGTGGTCAAGACGCAGGCCGGATGAAGAAGGCTAATGTGTCTTCGTCAAAACGGGGATTGAACGTCAGTGTACCAGCCTTGGTGCCCCACACGGTCTGAAGCTGTATGAGCGAGATATAGGCTTTGTCCGCCATAATCTTTGCCATGGCATCCTCGTAGAACGCACGGCGTTTGACCTCGTCCAATTCGGTTGCAGCCTGCTGGAGCAATGTGTCCACCTCATCGTTTTTATATTCAATGCGGTTGAACGCGCCCAGTTTTACCTCAGGATCGTTAGAGTGTGCCAGCGCGCCCAGCGTATAGGACGCCTCACCGGTCAGCGTACCCCAACCATTCATGAACATCGAATACTCCAGCCGCGCCTGCGCTGGGAAGTAGACGGTTTTCGAAATCGCGTTCACGTTTGTCGTAATCCCTGCCTGCGTCAGCATTTGACCCAAGCCCTGACAGATTGCCGCGTCGCCCGGCAAACGGTCACCGGTACAGAATAGATCAATCTGAAACCCCTCGGGATAACCTGCCTCGGCCAGTAATGCGCGGGCTTGGTCCGGATCATAGGCAGGCATTTCAATGTTTGCGTTGGAGCCAAAGAAGCCAGGAGGCATCATCTGGTTTGCAGGCTTGCCTAAACCTTCCAGCACGATTTCCACCATCGTCTCCCGGTCAATGGCCATATCGATGGCTTGACGGACCTTAAGATCTCGCAACGGGTTGTCCGGCAACGCAGAGCCGTCATTGGCCCGTACCAGTGGCGTCACCTCGCGCTGGTCGAGCTGGAGGTTCATGATATAAACGCTGTCGCCTTTGATCGCATCAATTTCCGCGTCCCGCTCAAGTGCAAGATAGTCCACGGAGGAGACATAGTTGATCACATCGACCTGACCCGCTTTGAGGGCCGCCAGACGCGAGCTGTCATTGGGGATTTCCTTGCGGATCACATTCTCCCATGCCCCCATTCCGCGCCAATAGTCGTCAAACCGCTCCAGCACCAAATCGCCGCTTGGCGTCCAGCTGACGTATTTATAGGGGCCTGTCCCGACGGCAGCCGCGCCGGAGTTGAACCCTTCGGCAGCTGTCTCGAGCGTAGAGAAGTCGGCAGCGGCATCGGAGGATACGATGAACAGACGGATGAAATCATTGGGCAGTGTAGCCGCCTGACCGTCCGTATTGATGTGCAGTGTATAGGGGTCGATGATGTCCACACTGGCCACACGGCGCACGTAAATCTCGGTGGTGGTAGGGCCGGTCACCGCCGGAATACGCTCGATCGAGAATTTCACATCCTCCGCGTCAAAGTCGGAACCATCGTGAAATTTCACACCCTCTCGCAGCTTGAATTCCCATGTGTCTTCGTCGATGACCGCCCAGCTTACCGCGAGGCCCGGCTCGATCTGGAGATCATCACCAGACCAGACTAGCGTGTCAAAAATATGCTTGGCTGCTTCTGCATGAGAGCCAAGCGCGGAGAAATGCGGATCCATAGATTCAGGCCCGCCGCGCACCCCCATCGTCAACGTCTGCGCCGATGCGGCACCCGCCGCCGTCAGGCCCAGCGTAAACGCCAGAGGTGCAAGGAACTTCCGGTACTTCATGATTTTCCCTTCCAGTTTTCAACAAGAGCCAAAGCCCTCGTTTTATTGTTTTTGCAAATTTAGCGTCCCATTTGGAACTTGCTTTATCAGAATGTGGGGAGATATTGTATCAGTCAAGTTCATTTTGGAACTCCCTTTGGTTTCCCACAAGAATGGTAAGGTTATGTCAGGCCCGCAGACATCAAGTGATCAAGAATTCGGCAAACCGCAGGCTGGAATCAGCCCCGACATGCTCGAGGCGAAGCTTTGGGACAATCCCTGCCCGTTTACGTTCCGGATCAACTACCTCGCCCTTTTGTACAACACACCGCTCTATACTTGGGTGCAGGACGCCTATGGATTGAAGCGACCGGAGTATGTTGTGCTCTATTCTTTGGCGCTGGCGGACGGGGGTAGCGCACGGGATATCTCGCGCACCTCAGGCTTTCCGAAAAACACCCTGAGCCGCGCGATCAAACGGCTTGAACTGATGGGCGTGATCGAAGCGCGCGAAAAATCCCCCGGCGGCGGGCGCAGACAGGCACTTCATCTGTCAGAGAAGGGATGGGAGCTGTTCAACCGAACCCGCCCCGCTTTTGAAGCGCAAGAACAACAGATGCTTAAGGTTTTGTCAGATGGTGAACGACAGATACTGTTCGAATTGATGTCCAAAGTTGTACTGGGCGCAGAGGAATGGGCAGGTAAACTGCCCGACAGCGCGGTCGATGACCGTTTGGTTTCAGGGAAAGGAACACCCCAATGAAAGTGGCCGACATGAACTGGCGCGATATCGAGGCAGCCGCCGCCCGCGACCCACGTTGTATCTTACCCATTGGCTCAACCGAGCAACACGCACAACTGTCGCTTTGCGTGGACATGATATTGGCCGAAAAGGTCTCCGTTGATGCGGCGGAACCGCTGGGCCTTCCTGTCTTTCCTGTGATGCCCTATGGGCTGGCCCCCTATTTCAACGCCTATCCCGGCACGATCTGTCTGCGGGTCGAGACGCTAATGGCGGTCATGCGCGACACGCTTGCGTCACTGCGGCGGGCGGGGTTCCGGCAAATCCTGATCGTCAACGGGCATGGCGGCAACAATCCTGTCAGTGCGCTGGCACAGGAGTTGATGGCCGAATGGGGCGATACCTCGATCAAATTTCACAACTGGTGGAATGCGCCCGGGACATGGGCCAAAATTCAGGCCGTGGACCCCAGCGGCTCTCATGCGAACTGGATGGAGAATTTTCCTTGGACTCGGCTGGCCCATGCGCCTGCACCAGACGGCCAAAAGCCAAGCGTCGATATGAACCTGATGAAAGCATCATCGCCCGCGCAGGTCCGCGACCTGCTGGGCGATGGATCTTTTGGCGGTCCGTGGCAACGGTCGGATGCCGAAATGCAGGCGATCTGGGATATTGGCGTGGCCGAGACGCGGGCAGCGCTGGAAGGGCCATGGGCAGGAGCAGAGCATGACTGATCCCGTTTTGATCTGGGGTGCAGGTGCCATCGGTGGCATCTTGGGTGCCTATTGGGCCCGCGCGGGCATCCCGGTCCTGATGGTCGATATTGTGCCGGAGCATGTGAGCGCTTGTGCGACAACAGGTCTGTGCATCGAGGGCCCGGTCGAGACCTTCACCCAAATCGTGCCTTGCGTCTCCCCCGATCAGCTGACCGGCACCTACAGCCGCATCGTTCTGGCCGTCAAAGCGCAAGCGACCGAAGCAGCACTGATCCAGTTGATGCCGCATCTGGCCGCTGACGGCTTTGTACTGTCTGCGCAGAACGGCCTGAACGAGCGTGTGATCGCCCAGCATATCGGGCCTGACCGGACCATGGGTGCCTTCGTGAATTACGGTGCAGACTGGACCGGGCCGGGCCGCATCCTGTTTGGCAACCGCGGTGCCGTGGTCGTGGGCGAGATTGACGGCAGCCAGCACGCCCGAACCGAAGAGATGTTCAAGCTTTTGCAAATCTTCGAGCCGGATGCGGTTTTGACCACCGACATCTGGGCCTATCTCTGGGGAAAGCTGGGGTACGGCGCAATGCTGTTTGCCACCGCCCTCACCCCTGACAGCATGACGGCCAATTTCGCCGATCCCACGCGCGGTCCTGCCTTGATGGGGCTGGCTCGCGAGGTGATGCGCACGGCACTGGCCGAAGGGGTAGATCCCAAACCGTTCAACGGGTTTGAACCTGCTGCCTTCATGCCTGATGCGAGCGACGCCGCCGCCTTGCAAAGCCTTGCCGATCTGGCAGAGTTCAACTCGAAAACTGCCAAAACCCACACCGGTATCTACCGCGATCTGGCCGTGCGCAAACGCAAAACCGAAGTCGACCCGCAGATCGGTACCATCGCGGAAATTGCGGCGGGGCACGGCATCGACACGCCGCTGATCCGCAGACTCGTCGAGCTGATCCACGACATCGAGGAAGGGAAGCGCGAATTGTCGCAGGAGACTTTCCATGAGCTGACCAAGGTGCTGTCATGACCGCCCGCACAGCGCTGGTCACTGGCGTTGTCGGCGGCATCGGGACCGCGATCGCCCGCCGCCTTGCCGATGAGGGCGCCACTGTCATCATCAGTGATCTGCCCGGGGCCGCACTGGACGATACCGCAGCGGAACTAGGCCTACTCTCAGCCGCTGCCGATCTGGGCGATCCTGCGTCGGTACGTGCAATGGTGCAGCAGATCACGCGCGATCACAGCGTGCCGGATATTCTGGTCAATGCTGCCGGCGGGGTGCGCGGCCAGACCGGCACTGCGCTCGAAGATGTCGATCCAGCCGCGTGGCATAGCATTTTTGCGGCCAACGTCGACGCCTCGCTGTATCTGGCGCAAGCCCTCGTGCCCGCCATGAAAACAGCAAGGTGGGGCCGCATCGTGACCATAAGCTCCGGCGCAGGGCTGCGGCCCAGCCTCACGGGCATTCACGCCTATACGGCTGCGAAGCATGCGCTTGTGGGTCTAACCAAACAGCTCAGTCTCGAACTGGGCCGTCACGGGATCACCGTTAATTCCATCGCCCCCGGCTTCATTTTGTCCAACCCCGCGACTGAGCGGCAATGGGCGGCTTACGGCCCCGCAGGACAAGCCCAACTGGTTGAGCGTATCCACACCCGCAGGCTCGGTACCCCCGAAGACATCGCCGCCGCTGCCCGTTTTCTCACCTCGGAGGAAGCGGGGTGGATCACCGGCCAGATCCTGAGCGTGGACGGCGGCATATCATGATGGATCCTGTTCTCGCCCATGCGCTTGAAGGTCAGCCACGGCTGATCGACGCGCTCAAAACGCTAGTAGCCTTTCCTTCTGTAGGTGCGGATCCAGCCATGGCCCAAGGAATGGAAGACGCGCGCCAGTTTATCGAGGCGCGCATCGCAAAGATGGGATTCACGAATTGCCAGCGCCTGACGCCCGCAGACGGCAGCGGCCAGCCTGCGATTTATGCCGAACGGATGGATGCCCCCGGAAAGCCTACGATGCTGGTCTATGCCCACTACGATGTGCAACCCGCCGACCCTGTCGAGAAATGGCACACGCCCCCGTTCGAGGCGACGGAAGCGGACGGCAGGCTTTATGGGCGCGGCATCTCGGATGACAAGGCGCCGATGCTGATCGCGCTGGACACACTCGCGGCGTTTGTGGCAGTCGAGGGGCGCTTACCTGTTAATGTGAAACTGCTGATCGAGGGGGAGGAGGAGACCGGCTCCCCGTCCCTGCACGGCATGCTGGAAACGCACCGCAATCTGCTGGCCGCCGATGCGGTCCTGTCGGCTGACGGCGCGCGCTGGCGACCTGATCTGGTGGCGCTGAACGTCGGATCACGCGGCAACACCGGCTTTGAGATACGCGTGCAGACCGCAGCGCAAGATCTGCATTCAGGCCGCTATGGCGGTATTGTCGCCAATCCTTTGCACGTGCTGGCAGAGCTGGTGTCCGGTCTGCATGATGCACAGGGGCGCATTGCCGCCTCCGGTTTTTACGATGGCGTCATCGACCCCACGGAGGCCGAACGCGATGAAATCGCCGCGATTCCTTATGACGAAGAAGCTGCATTTGCCGCTATCGGGGGCAAACCGCATGGTGAGGCGGGCTTTTCCACATTGGAGCGGCTGTGGATGCGACCGACCCTTGATGTCAACGGCATGTGGGGCGGCTATACCGGTGCAGGGTCCAAGACGGTCATCCCAAACGAGGCTTTTGCAAAACTCACCATGCGGCTGGTCCCCGGCCAAGACCCCGAACACAGCAAACAGGCCGTAATCAACCACCTCAAGGCACATCTACCCGCAGGCGCCACACTAGAAATTTATGGCGAGCGGGGACAGGGCGGTGCCTATGCCGTGCCTGCGGGCCATCCTTTGCTGGAGGCAGCGGCGGCCGCCCTTGAACAAACAACGGGCCAGCAGCCGCTGCAGGTCCGGATCGGTGCATCACTGCCGCTAACGGAGATTGTCTCGCGCATCTTAGGCATCGATACAGTCATGTTTTCCTTTGCGCTGGCAGACGAAAATTTCCATGCTCCGAATGAATTTTTCCGGATATCCTCGATTCCAGATGGCCTCGCCGCATGGGTACAGATTCTCCGGGAAATCGAGAAAATAGAGCCGGACGCCTTCACGCCCTTCCGCCGCAGATGAAAGCCCAAAGCGCACCCGACAACCGCTATGGTGCGTTTTTGCTGATTGCGGCGGCTGGTGTCTTTACTGCAGACGTCACGCTCTTGCGGTTTCTGTCGCCCGAGGTGCCCTTCTCGCAGATTATCTTCTTTCGCTCAGCCAGCCAGCTTATAATCGTCGCGATTTGGATCGCGGTCACGCGCCCGGTCCTGTTTCGCTCTACGCGCTGGCCGATGCTGATCGTGCGCGGCGTGACCAGCCTAATCTGTTGGTGGCTCTATTACGCCAGCTTCTCTGTGCTGGACATCGCCCTTGCCTCGACGCTGACATTTACCACATCGCTGTTTGTCGTACTCATGGCTCCGCTTGTCTTGGGAGAAACGCTCGGACGCGCACGCGGGATGACCACTGGTCTGGGCTTCATCGGTGTTGTTTTTGCAAGCGGTGTATCCAGTTTCACATTAGAGAGCGGCGTTCTTTTCGGGCTCGGCTCTGCGTTCTTCGCAGCGATTTTGATCTTTCAAAACCGCGTCTTGGCGCGCACCGAACATACTGCAACGATCATGTTCTGGATTGGTCTGGTGGCCAGCGCAGGCACATTGCCAGCTGCTGTTCAGGGCTGGACAAGCTTGAGCATGGGCGACGGCATGCTGCTTGTGAGTGCCGGAACACTTGCAACTTTTGGGATGCTTTTGACCGTCGAAGCCTACAGGTTCGGCGAGGTCTCCGCATTGGCCACGTTCCCCTACGTTCGCATCCTGTTTGCTCTTGCGGTCGGATACTTTGCCTTTTCAGAAATCGCGTCCATGCGTGAACTTCTTGGTGCGGCGATAATTGTTATCTGCGGCATTATTTCACACAAAAACAGCCGTCCCGCGCAAGCAATGTAAATGCCATCCCGCGATCACACGACCTTTCTATCTGTTAGCGGGTGCCCGGGCGCATCAAACTTGGTCAGATTGCACGCAACCTGCCCGCTACAAAGGCTGGCGCACCTCCCCGGCGCAGGAACCTCAAAACTCACTCTCATCAGTTCTGGTGATATTCAGCCGCAGGTGCTTCGGCAGGCTGTACAAAAAAGAAACGCGAAGGCGCCAGAAATATCCCTTCGGCAGCCGCCTTTTTCGTCAGATCGACGTCGTTGACCCCTACGGTGAGATCAAGCCATGCGTGAAACCCGGACCCCGGCTCAACCCGACACGCGAGGTTCATTTCACCAAATCGTTCTTCAGCTTTGCAGCCGCATGTTTAAGGCGCAAATCGACCTTTTTTAGATGGCGGGCATGGCGTCAGCTCTCGATCATCGCGGAGAAGCGCGAGGAAGTGATCATCCTCAACAGCCAAAACACCATCCGCGATCATTACCCCCAAATGGTGCACAAGATCATCTGTTCTATTCATCAGCCCCCCCAACTGCACCCACCAAATTTCAATACATTGCAGCGCTGTTTTGGCCAATTGGACCTATACACTCCGCCCAACGCCAGCGTAGCGTTTGCGCATAGGTTACATGGAATTTACCCAATGACCCCTCCGCCCAAGACACTGATAAGCTCCCGACTGGATAATCTGCGTGACCTCAACCCTTCACAGAGGCTCGAGGTTTTGGCGCAGGCTGTTGGCCTTGATGCGACAGATCACGCCGCACTTGCCGGGCATGACGTTTTGCCCATGTCACTGGCAAACGGCATGATCGAAAATGTGATTGGAAAGTTCGAGCTGCCTATGGGGCTGGCGTCGAACTTTATGATCAACGGCAAGGATTATCTGATCCCCATGGTTGTGGAGGAGCCTTCGGTCGTCGCCGCTGCTTCTTATATGGCGAAAATCGCGCGCACGACCGGCGGCTTTCACACGTCATCGGACAAGCCCATAATGCGCGCCCAAATTCAGGTGGTGGGTTTGCACGATCCGCACCATGCCCGTCACCGTCTTCTCGCCGCCGAGGCGAACCTGCGCGAGATGTGCAATGCCCGCGACAAGGTGCTTATCTCCCTGGGTGGTGGTTGCATCGGGATCGAAGTTCACGTGTTCGAGACATCCGCGGTAGGTCCAATGGCTGTTTTGCACATTCTTGTCGATGTACGCGATGCCATGGGGGCAAACACGGTAAATTCGATGGCAGAGGCGATTGCACCCCGCGTGGCAGAGATCGCGGGGGGACATACCCGTCTGCGCATCCTCTCCAACCTCGCCGACCGGCGGCTGGCGCGCGCGCACGTAACTCTGACACCCGAGGCGCTGAGCACGAAAACCATGGACGGAAACGACGTCATTGACGGCATGATAGAGTCCTATGCGCTGGCGCAGGTTGATCCATACCGTGCTGCAACCCACAACAAAGGCGTGATGAACGGCGTTGATCCAGTGGTCGTCGCCACAGGCAATGATTGGCGCGCAATCGAGGCGGGCGCACATGCATGGGCCGCACGATCAGGGCGCTACACCTCCTTGACAACATGGGAGCGGGGCAGCAACGGCGCGCTGACAGGCACTATCGAGATGCCCATGGCACTGGGGCTTGTGGGCGGTGCCACCAAAACACACCCGGCTGCACAGGCCGCCCTGCGCGTGCTGGGCGTGCAAACGGCACAAGAACTGGCCGAAGTGACGGTAGCCGTGGGATTGGCGCAAAACATGGCGGCACTGCGCGCGTTAGCCACTGAAGGGATACAAAAAGGTCACATGGCACTGCATGCCCGCAACATCGCGATTGTAGCGGGTGCAACAGGGTCCCAGATCGAGACGATTGCGAAAGAATTGGCGGCAAACGGACACGTGAGTGTCGATGCTGCAAAAGAGATACTCGCCAAGATGACTTCTTAAGTCGGTGGCACTACCCCCTTCGCAGCTGTACAGATCGTACCCGCGGCGCAGTCCTTTGACGCCGTGCGCGGTGGCGTGTTCCGGCTGATGAAAACAATTGCCGGCTACACCGCAGGCAAGATCCCCGCACATGATTTCTCCTCCACCGTGTCGTTCTGTTACGTCGGGCGGAGGGGCAGAGCTCTCTCCCCAAATGGATCTGATCCACCCCTATTTTCGCAAAACGTTCAATTCACCGTTCGCAGCATTGAGCAGCGCAAAATGAGACAATGATCCTTTGTTCTGCTGCACCAAGGGCCCGATTCTTCGCAAATCATAAATGGAAGACGTCAATACAGTGCGCAGAACTGGGTATTGCCAAGTTGTTGGTGGCCGATTGTGAAGCATTGGCAGAGGTTGGATTATGCCGTCATTTCTGCGGTGTAATCGGACTAGAGGTTGAACGCGTCGGTGCATGCGTGGCGGTATGAGGTTGCAGTAAGTTGATAGAGGCGCGGTCGGAAAATCAGGTTGATCCACTGCCCGACAATTGCTGCTTGAAGCAATGAGAGGCTGGTCATGGGCTGGCAGCAACCTCTGAGCCTGCCGGTGGGATTTGAATCGGCCAAATACTAACTCTCGTTTACGCGTCGCCCCGTGCGACACTTCGACCGCATTGTTCCAATCCGTGTGGGCACGATGATGCACGCCCGGTGCCAGTTTATTGATAGGCTGGATTTAACTGCGTAATTTATCCGTTGCCCGACAGTGCATTACGCAGCAATGTCACGAAAGGGGGTGATCACGATCCGTGGTTCGCCGAGCAGGGTGATCAACCTTTGGAAGATCCGCTTTGCGGCCTTTGCGTTTCGGCGTGTTTGAACGAGAATATCGAGCACGTCTCCATTCGCGTCGATCGCGCGCCACAGCCAATGTTTCTTGCCACGGATTGTGATCACGACTTCGTCAAGATGCCACTTATCGTTCGGCTGGGGTCGATCCCGGCGAATGCAGTTTGCAAAATGTTGCCCAAAGCGATTGACCCATGGCCGGATCGTCTCACGGCTGGGAACCACATCGCGCGTGCCAACAGGTCCTCAACATCCGCCGTACTCAGTGCAAAGCGATGGTACGCCCAAACCGCGTAAGCAATGATCTCGCCGGGAT
>RCNE010000831.1_pt1 | contig 36192 bp, 35 predicted proteins | sample 2041361 | NCBI WGS metagenome assembly RCNE01 (sample SAMN09708229, study PRJNA481090) | Marine sediment metagenome, whole genome shotgun sequencing project. | reverse complement strand
GGGGTGCCTGCAAATACGACCATGCGCGCCCCTTCAGGCAGGGTGGGATCGCTGAGAAAACTCCTAAATCCACGCGGCACGCAGGCGTTTTTGAAACTGACGCACCAGTCAGCGGGCCAGTATTCCAGATGGCCGTTCTGGGCAAGTTGCGCGCTTTGGAACTGTTGGGAAATGCTGTAGGCCGCCATCGCCGCGTCGGGATCAGCCACAAACGCCTCAAGGATGTAGCTGTGCGCGCCGATTGTGTAGCGGAAGACAGAGGAATTGCCGACCGTGGCAAGGAATTTGTCGCGTGCGGGATTCAGGGCGCGCAGCGGTTTGCGGCGAAACAACTCATCATCGCGAATAATGCGGAATGGGGCATCATCGGCGAAAAATTCATCCATGCTGCCGGTGACAACAAGGTCCAGATCCAAAAACAGCGCCGTACCCGTTAGATCAAACAACGTCGGTGCAAACAGCGACAGCTTGCGCCAGCGGGTGTCGGTCTGGCCATCTGGTAACCCAATCTCGGGCAGGGGATATGTCTCGATCTGCGGATCAAGGCCCGTCGAATCATCAGTAAAGCAGACAAAACGGTGCGGGATCGACAAATGCTGCGCCACGCCCCGGGCCAGATTGTTCACGTATTCAGGGCCATACAGCGTGCCCCATTTCATCGTGAGAATGTTTACAGTCTGCATAGGTTCATTCTAATCCAGAGGTTTTTCCAAGGCTTACAGTACGCCGTAACAGGGGGCCAGTCCCGCATAAAAAAAGCCCCGGCGGTAACACCGGGGCTCTCGTGTTCTTAAAGGCGCTGAGATTTACTCCTCGGCCGCTTTTTCTTTGATCTCTTCACCAGTTTCCTGATCGACCACTTTCATGGACAGGCGCACTTTGCCGCGATCGTCAAAGCCCAAGAGCTTCACTTTCACTTCCTGACCTTCTTTCAGAACATCTGAAGGGTGGTTCAGGCGGCGGTTTTCGATCTGGGATACGTGCACCAGGCCGTCGCGCTTGCCAAAGAAGTTCACGAAGGCACCGAAATCGACGATCTTCACAACCGTACCAGTGTAGACCATGCCCTCTTCAGGCTCGGCTACGATGGACCAGATCATGTCGTAGGCTTTCTTGATCGAGTCGGCGTTTGGTGACGCGATCTTGATGATGCCTTCGTCGTTGATGTCGACCTTTGCGCCGGACACTTCGACGATCTCGCGGATAACTTTACCGCCAGAACCGATGACTTCGCGGATTTTATCCGTTGGGACCTGCATGGTCTCGATGCGTGGTGCGTGGACAGAGAATTCCTGCGCGCCCGTGATGGATTTCGCCATCTCACCGAGGATATGCAGACGACCCGCTTTGGCCTGAGCCAAGGCTTTTTCCATGATCTCGGGCGTGATGCCTGCGATCTTGATGTCCATCTGCAGTGACGTGATACCTGCTTCGGTACCGGCCACTTTGAAGTCCATATCGCCGAGGTGGTCTTCGTCACCCAAGATGTCGGACAGGATCGCGTAGGAGCCGTCCTCTTCGAGGATCAGACCCATGGCAACACCGGCAACTGCGGATTTGAGCGGAACGCCCGCATCCATCATTGAGAGCGAGCCACCACAAACGGACGCCATGGAAGACGAGCCGTTGGATTCGGTGATCTCGGACACCAGACGAATGGTGTAGGGGAAGTCTGTCGCGGCGGGCAGAACGGCCTGAAGGGCGCGCCATGCGAGTTTACCGTGACCGATTTCGCGGCGACCTGGAGGGCCCACGCGGCCCACTTCACCAACCGAATAGGGAGGGAAGTTATAGTGCAGCAAGAAGTTGGATTTGAAGTTGCCGTGCAGTGCGTCGATGAACTGCTCGTCGTCTCCGGTGCCCAATGTCGTGACCACAAGGCCCTGCGTCTCGCCACGTGTAAACAAGGCGGAGCCGTGTGTACGGGGCAGGATGCCGGTCTGGGATACGATTTCACGGATCTCGTCAGTCTTACGACCATCGATACGCGTACCCGTCTTCACAACGTCACCGCGCAGGATGGAGGCTTCAAGACCTTTCATCGCGGAGCCGAGGTTTGCGTCGGCCAGTTGCTCTTCGGAGAGCGCCGCTTTGATCACATCGCGCGCTGCGTCAACAGCGGCGGTGCGCTCTTGCTTGTCACCAATTGCGAATGCGGCGCGCATGTCTTTCTCGCCCGCTTTCTTAACGGCGGCGGACAGATCGGAGTAATCGACAGGCTGGAAGTCAAACGGCTCTTTCGCCGCTGTCTCTGCCAGATCAACGATCAGGTCGATAACCGGTTGGATTTGCGCGTGTGCAAACTTAACCGCACCCAACATCTCTTCTTCGCTCAGTTCGTATGCTTCTGATTCAACCATCATCACGGCGTCTTTGGTGCCTGCGACAACAAGGTCCAAACGCTGGTCAGGGTTGTTCTTGAGGTCCTGCATGTCATCGATTTCAGGGTTCAGGACGTACTGACCTTGCTCGAAACCAACGCGGCAAGCGGCGATTGGGCCCATGAATGGCGCGCCGGAAATGGTCAGCGCAGCAGAGGCCGCAATCATCGCAACCATATCAGGATCGTTGACCAAATCGTGGGACAGCACGGTACACATCACCAGCACTTCGTTTTTGAAGCCGGGGACGAACAGCGGGCGGATCGGACGGTCGATCAGACGGCTTGTCAGCGTTTCTTTTTCAGAAGGGCGTGCTTCGCGCTTGAAAAAGCCGCCGGGGATTTTGCCCGCAGCGTAATATTTCTCGTTGTAGTGCACGGTCAGCGGGAAGAAATCCTGACCCGGCTTTTGCTTGCGTGCGAATGTCACGTTCGCCATCACGGACGTCTCGCCGTATGTGGCGATGACGGAACCGTCGGCTTGACGCGCAACTTTCCCTGTTTCCAGTGTCAGCGTCTCTTCGCCCCACTGCATGCTTTTCTTAACTTCGTTAAACATCATCGTTTCCTTGTTGGCCCATTGGCCTTTGCATAGAGGGCGTATTCCCTCTGACCCCTGTATTTCCACGCCAGCGCTGGGGTCTTGGCATCGGGCGGGTAGATGGACGGGCTGTACAGGAGATTGGGGAGGATGGGAAGGGAGGGGGATTGGGAGTGTATAGGTGGTTTGCCAACTTCCGGTATGCGGACAAGGTGGGCCTTCGCTTCAGGTGCACCAGTGTCGGGTTTGGAGTAGCTTTCAACCATCGGTCCCCTATTGAGCCGAATTGTCCGTAGGCTTACCGTGATGCAGTAGCCTCGTTGCAAAAAACTGAATTTCCCGAGAGGAACACGCTCCATGATTGCTTACGTTACCGTTGGTGCAGATGACATTGCGCGCGCAAAACGGTTTTATTCTGCGTTCCTGCCCGCCCTTGATTACGGGTTGGAGGAAGGTCCTGAGGGCCTGAGCTACGCACTGCCGGAACAGCCAGGTCAGTCGGCCGCTCTGCCAGATTTCTACGTTAAACCAACCTTCGATGGATGTGCAGCTTCAGCCGGGAACGGCGCTATGATTGCATTCGAGGCCCGCAGTCAGAGTCAAGTTCGAGACCTCCATGCGGCGGCACTTGATGCGGGCGGATTAGATGAAGGACAGCCCGGTTTCCGCGATTCTTATGGACCTCGTTTTTATGTTAGCTACCTTCGCGATCCTCAGGGCAACAAGATTGCGCTGTTCTCCAGCGACCCGAAGGAACCCGGACGAGACGGTTAACGAAGGCCATTGCGATTTTTCCGCAGCATGGATCAATACGGGTTTAAACCCGCCGCGCGCATTAACCCGCTTCTAGAATCCGGTGCGCTTCCCGCAAGGCATCAACCAGCCCTGCCAGAAACCCGTCAGCCGAAACATCAATCAGCGCCTTGCCTTCTTCATCCTGCAGCGTGAACGGCTGATCCGCCAATTTCTCGAGCTCCCGAAGGCTCTTCCCGCCGCCATGCTTGAGCACATTTGCGGCCAAGTAGTAGTGGTAGACCCGTTGCGCGAGGTGTGTGTGGCCTTCGGCTGCCAGTTTGTTGCGAAGCTTCACAAAGAACGGGCCGCGCGCGAAATGGTGTTGTAGGCGGGCTTCAAAGGCGGAGACGGTCTCAATCACCATTGCTTCGATCTCGGAGGTGTCGGCGTCTGGATTGTTCGCAACCCCATCGGCAGTGGCGAGCAATTGTTCAACATCGGGGGAGGCGGTCATGGCGTGTTCCTTTTGGATCAGAGCTTAGCCCATAGAGCGATTGTCGGAACACTTCAATTCGCAGGATGTGGGGTGCGCGGGCCAATTGCTCTGATTATTCGGATTTTCGAGGAGTTTGCGAATGTCGTTCCCTTGTCCAGGGGTCGACTTGTCCCCATGTTATACCTGACAAAAACAGAAAGGTAGTCCCCTATGCAATGCCCGATTGATGGTACACAGCTCGTTATGTCCGACCGTAACGGGGTCGAGATTGATTATTGTCCGCAGTGTCGCGGGGTGTGGCTGGACCGTGGGGAACTGGACAAGATCATCGAGCGGAGTGCACCGCCGCCCGCGCCACAACAGGCCGCAGCCCCTACGCCACGCGGGTACGATCGCGGCTATGAGGAGCGTCCACGCAAGAAAAAGCGCGACAGCTTCCTGAGCGATATCTTTGATTTCTAAGGGTTGGGTCATACGCTGGACGCCGCGACGTAGGGGGCGCCCAGCGCGGTGTTATTTGCTCAGGCTGGGGAAGTAATCCTCGCAGACGCCCTCGCGGTAGACGTCCGCTGTGCAGCAATGCAAGCCGCCGCCAAAGGCATAGGCATCGCGCAGCTCAACCTCGACCACTTCCATCCCTAATTTGTCCATCTGCTCTGCCTGATAGACCTCTGATTTCTCGACGCAGACTGTTTTGGGGTCCAGCACCAGCACGTTCATACTCAGCCATGTCGAGGAATAGCACAGCGGCGGCGGGGAGTTGTGCGCAGGCGTTGCGGCGTCCACGATCTCCCAGCCGTTATCATTGTACATCTTGCGTTGGTCCTCTGGCAAACGGCGGTGCGGGTTGTTGAGGATCAGACCGGGGCGCAGGGGCGTAAAGGTCGCGTCGATGTGGATGGGGTAGGGATCACCGGGGAAATTGACCGTATGTACGCGGTGATCGGGGAAGTGGCGGCGCAGCCATTCGATGCCCTTCAGGTTGGTGGTAAAACCGTGCTGGACCACGAGGTCCTTGCCGAACCGCAGCACATCGGCGGCATCAAACAAAGGCTCTTCCTCGGTGGTGACAAAGAACTTCTTGGCAGCCCATTCGAGGCGTTTTGTGTCGCCAATTTTCTCTGAGAGGTAATCAGGGTGGTAATCCGCATCGGTCAGGCGCGGCTTGGGCGCGCTTTCGTGGCGGAAATTCGGGTCTTCATCGAAATATTGCTGCATCAGCGGGCGGTAGTTGAGGTATTCGAACCAGCGACAGCGATAAGACATCGTCGCTTCCAACATTTCGGAGCCGACGGTGAGCAGCACATCGCGCGGCGGCATACAGCCGAATTGGCTCTCTGTATGAAAGTCAGGCGTGGTGGCGGGGACGGAGTGGTCGATGCAGGTCGGACGATCCACGCGCACGCCACGCTTTTCCAGTATCCCTGCGAAGTTATCGAGCAACTCGTTCGCGCGGTCGATGGTCTCCTGCGGGCGGCGGCCCCATTGGCCACGCATGTCACTGTCCTCGGGGACCTTCGCATCGAGTGCGGGTTCTTCGGGCGGGATGTGGCAATCATCGGCACGGCCAACGATGACATGTTTGAGCGGGTCCCACTCGTTCCAGCTGTTCACGATTGTTTTGGACAAAAAATGGCCTCCGAATATTGATTTCCGGCCAAATCGTAGGCGCAATCGCGGCAGGGCGCAAAGAAAAACCGGGGCTTGTTGGTGCGGCTTTGATTATGGGTGGCTTGCGTGCAGAATGGAAAAACCGCACCCCTTTTTCAAAGGATGCGGTTAAATTTCTGGATCTGAGAGCGCATTGCGTTCGAGATACCCCTGAAGAGAAAGTTCCCCTCAGGAGAAACCGCTTAGCGGCGTAGGCCCAAACGTTTGATCAGGTCTTGGTAGCGTGCAACATCCTTGGACTTGACGTAGTCCAAAAGTTTGCGGCGCGTTGCGACCATTTTCAACAGACCACGGCGGCCGTGGTTGTCTTTTTTGTGTGTCTTGAAGTGCTCTGTCAGCGTCGCGATGCGCGAGCTGAGAACAGCAACCTGCACTTCAGGGGAACCGGTATCGCCTTCTTTGGCGCCGAATTCGCTCATGATGCGTGCTTTTTCTTCTTTCGTAATCGACATCGGGGTCTCCTTGTCAAAATGTTAATATGGATGGCGCAGCCCGGGATGTCGTCCAGTGCAGGCCCGTGGAGGAATCGCAGATCAAGACCTGCGATGGGGTCGTTTAGGCGTGTTTTGCAGGTTTGGCAAAGGCTTATTTCTTGCTGCGACAATGCATCTGCATGCTTATGAGGCAGTAAGACCAAGCTGCGTAGCCGAGCTGAGCGGAACCAGCGCAATATCATTGGGCAGCAGATCGGTTCCGTTGACGGTTGCGACAATAGTGCCGTTGAGCATGACAAGCGTTTGATCAGCCGTATCGGGGTCCGCACTTAGCGTGATTTGCGGCTCTACGTTCGCGTCATCGCTATCGTCCCAAACCAGTACAAGGTTGTCGTCTTCGGCAGCGTAATCCATGATGTGAGCCGCCTCGCCGGGGCTAAGCCAGTCGCCCAGCACAATTTCGTCCGCACCGTCACCAGCCGTTACAATGTCGCCGGAACCAACAAGGATGCTGTCATTTCCGCCGCCACCATTGAGGAAATCTTCATCATCGCTAACTGCTCCAGTGGCATCGCGCATGAGACCGCTTAAGACATCATTGCCCCAACCGCCAAACAGCGCATCGGACCCTGCCCCACCGATCAGCGTATCATCGTCGAGACCCCCTAGGAGCGTATCCTTGCCGTCCCCGCCATTGAGCACATCGTCGCCGGCAGACCCTTGAAGCGCGTCATTGCCTGCATCGCCGAAAAGGACATCGCGTTGTGACCGAACAGGGTGTCACCCTGATCACCGCCGCGCAGAATATCACGGCCATCATTGCCATGCAGCGTATCGCTCCCCGCATCGCCGCCAAGCACGTCATCACCATCATCGCCGCGCAGCTCGTCGTTGCCATTGCCGCCGCTGATTGTATCTGCGCCACCCTGGCCGCGTGTTCGGTCGTTATTGTCGCCGCCGTCCAGCAGGTCATTGGCATCAGATCCTTCGGTCAGCACGGCGCTGTATGCGGCGGAGGGCATCAACGGAGGCAATATCGCACCATCATCACCGCCGCGCGGATCATAATCGGGCTCGGAGGTGTCGGCGCTCTCTTCTGGTTGTGGAGTGGGGGGCGTGACGAAATCATCTTCGTCATCCTCATTAAGCTGTGGGTCTATAAAAGTAACGGTACTTACCGCCATCAGTCCCATCAATCCTGCCAACCATAACATAGTGAATGTTCCAATACCCTAAGGACATTTGTCCTGATCATTAATGCTCAGAATTGCTGTTAGTCATCAAAACACTACCGCCAAAAAGGTTAATGGGCCGTGACGACTTAGCGGGATTGGCCGTTGATAGCCCACAATTCTGGCTGCGCACTATAGGGCAGGTACAGGGGGTGACGGGGATGGCCCGCTTTTGTCAGGCCGAGATGGTGCAGCGCATGGCCTGCGGCGTGCAGGCGCGCGGCAACTAACGGCCCTTGGTCGCGGTGTTCGCCGTGCACGCCCCATGCTGCGATGACCATGTCCGCCCATGCCGCTGCATCAATGATTGCCCCAGCATTGTCGTGTCCCTCAGGATCAACGGCCACTTTCATGTCACGCGGATCAGTGGCGCGCAGGGCAAATATATTTACCGCGCGAAAGCCGCCAAAGCCCAAGGTCCGGGCGCGTTGTTCGCACCGGTGGATGGTGGGATCGTTCTGCACCTCGGTCGCGGTGGAGGGGTTCAGCATAACAAAGGTCACCCGCCGTACGGAAGCATCCCAGACGCGGGTGAGACTGTAGCGATAAAGCTCGCAGTCCGAGTAAACAGCTGTGGAGGGCGCGTCCCCTTTGGTATGGCTGCGGGTGATCATGGCGCGTTAGCTGCCGTTGATCTCTGACGCATTGAACACGCGGGAGGGGTGAAGCTCCCCCGCTTTATACGTGCCAACTGCGACGGCTTTACCGTCCTGGGAGGCCCAACATTCATCTCCGTATTCGACGTCCTTGGCGAATACCATTCCGGGATTGCCGTTGCGAAGTTTCAGCGCACCCTCGCTGCTGGCGGTGACTTGGGGCAGGTCCTGAAGGCCCATCTCAAGAGGGCCGAGGAAGGCGTCGAGTTCCGGTGTTTTGGCCATTTCTTCGACCTGTGCCAGCGTGATGGCATTGGCCACCTCAAACGGACCAGACCATGTGCGGCGCAATTCGCGTACGTGGCCTTTACAGCCAAGCACATCGCCCAGATCGCGGGCGATGGAGCGGACATAGCCGCCTTTGCCGCAAACCATCTCAAGCGTAACATGATCAGCATCGGGGCGGTCCAGCATTATGAGGCTGTCGACATAAAGCGGGCGGGAGGCAATCTCCATCGTTTCGCCATCGCGGGCGCGTTTATACGCACGTTCACCGTCTATTTTCACGGCGGAGAATTGCGGTGGCACCTGCTCTATATCGCCGACAAAGGCGTGCAGTGCTTCTTTGATCGCGTCATCATCGGGGCGCAGATCGGAGGTAGCGATAATCTCACCCTCCAAATCATCGGTGTTGGTGGCGGCACCTAAACGCACAGTGAATTCATAAGCTTTGAGCGCATCAGTGATGAACGGCACGGTTTTCGTGGCCTCGCCGAGCGCAATCGCCAGAACACCTGTTGCATCGGGGTCAAGCGTGCCTGCGTGACCCGCTTTGCGCGCATCAAACGCCCAGCGTACTTTGTTCACCACAGCAGTCGAGGTGGGACCTGCAGGTTTGTCGATCACGACCCAGCCCGAAATATCGCGCCCTTTGCGTTTGCGTGCCATGTGCTGTCCTTGAGTATCTGGGGATAGGATGTGTTGCGCGCCGTTTTGCAGATTGCGGGCGCAGGTGCAACGGGTGCTATGCTCTGTCTGTTTCTTCGCTGTCGGGCATTGGCCCTGCTCTAATCTGGATTTCTGTCGGTGGAGGGGGCGTGTTCTTGTCCCTCAACGACGCCGATGATGGGTCCCAGCGCGCCAAAGCCGATGTCATTGCGCCCCAGCTCGGGCGCGCGCATGCGTGAGACGTTGCCATCGAAATACAGCGCGTTGTTAACGCCCAGATGATTGCGGAACAGACTGCCGAAGGCGTGGAAAGTAACGGCACTGTTGGAAATGACAAAGCTGGCAATGGTGCCATCATCGCTGGTGCCGACACCGTTGCGAATAAAGTTGGAGGTCGAGTCGCGCAGAAACCGCGGGTGGAGCGCGCCGTCGATCACCAGCATAGGACCGGATTGTGTGGCGCTGGTGCAGTCGGGGGCTTCCTCGACATAGCGCAGGGTCTCAAACACATCGGCGCGGCGATCGCGCAGGCACAGGACACCATTGGGTAACAGACCGAAGTTGCCCGGACCTGCGCGGGTGATGACGTCTTGCGCCGTTTCGCCGTCCTCAATGTAGAGGCCCACGGGCGCGCGGTCATCGTGGTACATGCCGGCGTTTGCGGCAAAGCCGAGGGCAAGTCCCTGCTCTTCCAAAGCTGCATTGAGCGTGCTGAAATAACCGTAGGGGCGCGTGCCGCTTTCGTCGTAGAGAAACAGGCGCAACATGTCTTGCGTGAGGTCTACATCACATATCGCGTATTCGACGCCTTCGTATATGTCCTCGCGGCACGAAGCGGCCAGCGCGGGCTGTGCCAGCATCCAGATCGCAGCAATAAGAGCTGCGCGCCAGATCACGCCTCGCTGGCCTCATCATCGTCCGGCGCATCCGCATCGCGACGCACGCGGTCTTGGGCCAGCATTCGGCGTGTCTCATCCATCTGGTCAAAGGTACGGTCCAGCTGGAAGCGCAGTTCAGGCGAGAACTTGAGTGTGAGGCGTTTTGCCACCAGCTTGCGCAGCTCGTATTTGTTGCGGTTCAGAAGCTCCAGCACCTCGTCCTGACCAATACCGCCCAAGGGCAGCACATAGGCGGTCGCGACCTTGAGATCATTGGAGGTTCGCACTTCGCCCACGGTGATGGACAAGCGGTTGAGGTCGGGATCATGCACGTCCCCTCGCGCCAGTACATCGCTGAGAGCGCGGCGGATGGTTTCGGCTACGCGCAGCTGACGCTGGTTGGGGCCGGTGCTTTCTTTGGGTTTGTTATAAGCCATGTGGGTCATCTAAGCGCTCTTAACTTCTTTGCCAAGCGGATGCGCGCGCGCTACACCGCTGATCAGCAGATAAAGGAACGCGCAATGACACAGACAACAGGTATCACGATCACAGGGGTCTCTGGCCGGATGGGTCAAATGTTGGTGCAACAAGTGGCCGCGAATGGGCAAACACACTTGGCGGGCGTAGTAGAGCGGGCTGGGCATGATTGGGTCGGGCAGGATGTTGGCGTTGCCATGGGCGGTGCTGCAAATGGCGTGATCGTGACGGATGATGCGGCTGCTGCGATGAAAGATGCGCAAGCAGTGATTGATTTTACGGCGCCCGTTGCAACGATTGCATTTGCCACGGCGGCGGCGGCGGCGGGCATTGTGCATGTGATCGGTACCACTGGGATGGGTGTGGAGGAGATCGCGCAGCTCAAAACGCCAGCCGAGCGCGCTGTAATCGTGCGGGCAGGGAATATGAGCCTTGGCGTAAATTTGCTGACGTTGCTGACGCGTAAGGTGGCTGCGGCACTGGATGAGGATTTTGACATCGAGATTATCGAATCTCACCACAATCAGAAGGTCGATGCACCCTCGGGCACAGCGTTGATGCTGGGCGAGGCTGCCGCCGAGGGGCGCGGCGTGGCACTTGCTGATGTGAGCGATTCGGGGCGGGACGGGATCACGGGTGCCCGCAAACGTGGGGATATCGGGTTTTCCGCCATTCGCGGAGGCGACATTGTCGGAGAGCATGATGTGATGTTTGCAGGCGCTGGGGAACGGATTATTCTGCGCCACGTCGCCTCTGATCGCGCCCTGTTTGCACGCGGCGCGCTCAAGGCTGCTCTTTGGGGTCAGGGCCGTAAGCCAGGTGAATACGACATGCTGGATGTGCTTGGCCTGAACGAATAGCCCGCCGCCGCAATTTTTTTGCATTTAGTGAAACCAAATGACTGTTTGATACGTATCTATTCTGACCGGCCTCGGAGGAGAGACCCACGTGAAACAGATTTTACCAGCTCTAGCAGCGCTCGTTATTGCAGTTGCGACCCCCGCCGCCGCCGAATTTACGAAGGTGAACAGCTCGGCTGAATTTACCAGCCTCGTGAACGGAAAAACTCTAACGCGGCCTTTGGTTCGGCTTAAGGTGAGCCCTAACGGGTCTATCTCGGGGCGTGGTGCAACGTGGGATTTGAGTGGTAACTGGACTTGGGAAAACGGTTATTTTTGCCGGAGCCTTGAATGGGGCGGCGATGATCTGGGGTATGACTGTCAGGAAGTCAGAGCGTTCGGGAGGAAGATCAGGTTCACGTCTGATCAAGGCAGCGGCGACAGCGCGGATTTCTCGCTACGCTAAGCGGTTGCGAAGTTTGGGGAGTATTGAATCCAGAGTTTTGATGAAAGCTTTGGGTTATATTTATCAAGCGAAATCAGAAATCGACTGCGATTCCTTTTTTCTCCCAATCGCCAAAACGGACGGGTTCGGGACCATCGCGGCCCCCCAGTTCTGGTGGAAGTGCTAATGCCTTTTCAGCTTCTCGCCGCTCTGCCGCTTCGGCGAGAGCGCGCAGTGCCGCGGGTGGCAAATCCCGTTCAGGTACAGGTGTCGGTGGAACTGGGCTATCAGATACAGGCGGTTCTTGGGGTGTCGGCTGTTTGGCCATAGTGCGTTCCTTTCTCATCTCCCCCTTGATATATGACACACCTTGCCCCAGACAACCGCCAGACCGCACCTAAGAAAGCTTACATCATGTCAGACACCGGCGTATCGGCCCGTAAATCCGCTGTTTTCCTGCTCGACCAAATCTTGGGCGAGGGTAAATTGATGTCTGAGCTGTTAGGCGCAGGGGTTTTGGATCGGCTTGCTCCAGAGGATCGCGCCCGTGCGCAACGTCTTGCGCAAGACACTTTGCGTGGGATGGAGCGGGCGGACCGGATTTTACAAAAGCACCTGAACAAATATCCGCCACTGACAGTGCGTAACGCGCTGCGTGTTGGAACGCTTGAGCTGTGCACAGGTGGCGCAGCGCATGGTGTGGTGAATGCGATGGTCTCGGTTGTGGCAGCGGATAAGCACCTGAGTCACCTCAAGGGGCTGACGAATGCCGTGCTGCGCAAAGTTGCTGCTGAGGGCGAGGAGGCATGGACCGAGCGCCGTGCGCCGCGTTTGCCTAAATGGCTGCGCGGTCCGCTGGTAGAGGCATGGGGCTCTGATGCTATAGCGGCAATTGAGGAGGCGCATTTCAAAGGCGCACCTTTGGATTTGACGGCCAAGGACGACGCGGCTGCATTGGCTGAGCGTTTGAACGGGACATTGTTACCGACAGGATCGGTGCGCTTGTATGATGGCGGTCAAGTGTCTGCCATGGAAGGATTCGCAGAGGGTGATTGGTGGGTGCAGGATGCCGCCGCCGCCCTGCCTGCGCTGATTCTGAACGCCCAAGAAGGCGAAGTTGTGCTGGACCTCTGTGCCGCACCCGGGGGCAAGACGATGCAGCTGGCCACGACAGGCGCAGAAGTGCGCGCCGTGGATGACAACCATTCGCGTATGCAGCGGGTAAAAGAAAACCTTGCGCGCACGGGCCTAACGGCGCGAACCTTTATCAAGGATGCGCGGCAGTTTCAGGGGCAGTTTGATGCGATCCTGCTTGATGCGCCTTGTTCGGCCACGGGCACAATTCGCCGCCACCCGGATTTGCCCCACGCGAAGGATGGCTCCGATTTTGGCGCGTTGATTGAACTTCAAGAAGAGCTGCTGGACCACGCTTGGTCCCTGCTCAAACCGGGCGGGCGGATGGTGTTTTGTACCTGTAGCCTGCTGCCCGACGAGGGTGAGGTCCAAATCGACGAAGCACTTGAGCGGCATGGCGATATGACTGTGGACCGCGACGCGCTGAACTTGCCAGGTATTGAGCCAGAGTGGATTTCTTCCGAAGGTGGCCTGCGCCTGCGCCCTGATTTTTGGGAAGAGCGTGGCGGCATGGACGGATTTTATATCGTGTGTTTGCGCAAAGCTGACTAGAGAGCAGCTGAGGCGGGCGGTGTAGGTACTGCCAGATATTTTGCGGGGCCGATCCGTATGAGCCTGCGTAAATCCAGCGCCTCGGCATCTGCTGTATCCAGCGATGCGATGGCTTCATTCACGGCTTCATAGATTAAAACCGGATCGAGCTGCGGCCCTGTGATGTAGGGCAGGCCCGGTGTCGGAGTAGTATATTCCAATACACGTAGGTGCGCTGCCATCGGCTCATACCGCTGGATCAGGCGCCACGTCTGGGCGTCTATGCTGGCGATGTCAGCCTGTCCGTTTGCGACCATTTGTGCAGACCGCAGGTGGCCGCCGCTCTGGATGCGATTGGTGAACCAAAATCCCAAAGGCCGCATATGGGTGTAGAGCGCGGCAAAGCCTGACTGGGAATGGGCCATGTTAAACGCCAGCTTTGCAGCGTTGAATTCTGCCAGTTTGGTTCGCGTGTCATCTGACCGCACAACAATCGCGGAGCGGTAGTATCCTGCGGGGCAGTCTTCCAATTCATAGTCTGGTGTGCCGACAATCTGCACGCGGTCGTGCAGGCGGGTGCGGTAGGGCATGCCGCAGGTCTGGCTCAGGACCAAGCTTGGGTCCTCCCAAACGCTGAACTCACCAGAATTTTGGGACAATTCGGGCGGTGCAGAGATCCCGCGCGCAGCAAGGCTGGTGTGGATAAAAGTCCAAAATCGGCGGTGCGAGCTTTCTAATTCGGGACGTGCGTACATCATGAGTGAAGCTATCATTTTGCTAAGGTGCAACGGCGGATTGCGCGAGGCAAGGGCATCGGCGCGGGCGATCCGTCGCCGATATGAAGACATGCGCGAAATAGCGCCGGAAATGCGGTGACACCTCGTAGTGAGCACGATAGACTATTCAAAACGCCAGCAGAGCGTATAGGCAGAGCACATGATCGATTTTCCAAAGCTGAGCGCACACCGCACGCGCTTGTTAAACCAGTTGCACGCGCGCATGGCAGCGCGGGCGCGTGGACAAGTGCGCGGTTTTGTATCGTCGCCCGAGCCTCGCACCATCGGGTCTTTTGCGCGTGGGCGGCAGCTGGCAGCAGGGAATTTCCTCTTTGCGGGCAGCTTGATCACTGCGCCTGACAATACGCCGTGGGAGGTGGAGGTACCCGACACGGCATTTGCCCAAGCATTGCACGGGTTTGCATGGCTCGATGATTTGGCGGCGGTCGGTGATATCGCCTCACGTCGTGCGGCGCAGAAATGGCTGTGGCAGTGGATAGAGCTCTATGGTGGCGGGCAGGGGGTTGGCTGGTCGCCAGACCTGACGGGGCGCCGTTTGATCCGCTGGATTAACCACGCGCTGTTTATGCTGCATGGCGCGGGCGAGAATGCGCCCGACAGCGAAGCATTCTACCATTCGCTTGGCCAGCAGACGCGGTTCTTGTCCAAACGCTGGCATGCCGCTGCTCCCGGCTTGGCGCGGTTTGAAGCGCTGACGGGCCTCATCTATGCGGGCCTGTCGCTGGAAGGATTGGAGGAGCTTGCCGATCCCGCGATCAAGGCGCTGTCGCGTGAATGTGAGACGCAGATTGATGCGCAGGGCGGTTTGCCGACGCGCAACCCTGAGGAATTGCTGGACGTCTTTACGTTGCTTACTTGGGCCGCGGCCGCGCTATCGGATGCAGGGCGTGGAACACCTCAACCGCATCTGGCCGCGATTGAGCGGATTGCGCCTACCTTGCGCACCCTTCGTCATTCTGATGGCGGGCTGGCGCGGTTTCATGGGGGTGGGCGTGGGTTGGAAGGCCGACTTGATCATGCGCTGGCCTCCTCCGGTGTGCGCAGCATGCAGGCTGACGGGCTGTCTATGGGCTATGCCCGTCTTTCCGCGGGACGGACATCGGTGATCATTGATGCCAGCCCTCCACCAAATGGTGCGGCTTCGGCCAATGCCCATGCCTCGACGCTGGCGTTTGAGCTGACATCCGGGCGGCGACCTTTGATTGTGAACTGCGGTTCTGGGGCGTCATTCGGGCTGGATTGGCGGCGGGCCGGGCGGGCGACACCGTCCCATTCGACGCTCAGCCTTGGGGGATATTCCAGTGGGCGGTTGGAGACTGCCGATAAGCGCAGTGGCATCGAGGCGTTGATTGACGCACCAACCCATGTGCCGGTTGAGATCATCCCAGTGGGTATGAAATTTCAGGGCGGGCATGACGGCTATGTCCTGACCCACGGCCTGACCCATGCGCGCACGCTTGAGCTGACCCATGACGGGCGGGCTGTGGCGGGTGAGGACATGTTGCTGGCGATGGCAGATGCGGAAAAGCGGCGGTTTGACCGTGCGCTGGATAAGACGCAGCTCAAGGGGTTGCGGTACGAGATCCGCTTCCATCTGCATCCCGAGGTGGACGCCACCATTGATCTGGGCGGTGCGGCAGTGTCCATGGCCCTGAAATCAGGCGAGATTTGGGTGTTTCGCCATGATGGTATATGCGAATTGACGCTGGAAGCAGGCGCTTATCTGGAGACAACGCGCCTGAAACCGCGTGCGTCACAGCAAATTGTTTTGACGGGACGTGCGATAAATCCCATCACACGCGCGCGCTGGTCCTTGTCCAAAGCGCAGGAAACTGCGATTGGCGTGCGTGATTTGGAACGGGATGATCCGTACCTCGAAAACGACGACTGACCAAAGGAGCCCCTGCCATGGCTGATCTCTACCCTGTAAAACGCGCTCTTCTTTCTGTTTCCGACAAAACCGGACTGGTCGAATTCGGCCAAGCGCTGGTGAAGGCCGGAGTAGAACTGCTCTCGACGGGCGGCACGGCGAAAGCGCTGCGCGAGGCTGGTTTGGAGGTCAAGGATGTGGCCGAGGTGACAGGCTTTCCCGAGATGATGGATGGTCGCGTCAAGACGCTTCACCCTGTTGTACATGGCGGATTGCTGGCGCTGCGCGATGATGCGGGGCATGTGGCCTCGATGGACGAGCACGGGATCGGCGGGATCGATCTGGTGGTGGTGAACCTCTATCCGTTTGAAGAGACTGTTGCGAAGGGCGCTGAATACGCCGAGGTGATCGAGAATATTGACATTGGCGGCCCGGCGATGATCCGCTCTGCTGCGAAAAACCACGGCTTTGTCAGTGTGATCGTCGATGTTGAGGACTACGCGCCCTATATTGCTGAGCTTGAGGCCAACAATGGTCAGACGACTTATGCAATGCGGCAGCGTTTGGCGCAGACGGCTTATGCCCGTACGGCGGCTTATGACACGGCTGTTTCTACATGGATGGCCGATGCCGTGGGCGGTACACCGCGCCGTCGCACGTTTGGCGGAACATTGACGCAAACGCTGCGCTATGGTGAGAACCCGCACCAGTCGGCGGCATTCTATAGCGATGGTTCGAGCCGCGCAGGTGTGGCCACGGCCCAGCAGCATCAGGGCAAAGAGCTGTCCTATAACAACATCAATGATACGGATGCGGCGTTCGAGTTGGTGTCGGAATTTGATCCTGAGAATGGCCCTGCGGTGGCGATCATCAAACATGCTAACCCTTGTGGTGTGGCGACAGGTGCGACGCTGGCCGAGGCCTATGCGCGCGCGTTTGATTGTGATCGCACATCTGCCTTCGGCGGGATTATCGCGCTGAACCAGACATTGGATGCCGAAACGGCAGAGGCAATCTCGGGCATCTTTACCGAAGTTGTGATTGCCCCCGATGCCGACGCTGATGCGGTCGAGATTTTTGCGGCCAAGAAGAATTTGCGCCTGCTCACAACGGGCAGCTTGGCTGATCCTACCGCTGCGCGCCTTGCGCCGCGTCAGGTGTCTGGGGGTTGGCTGGTACAGGATCGCGATGTGGGCCGGATCAGCATGGACGACCTCAAAGTCGTAACAAAACGCCAGCCCACCGAGCAAGAACTGAAAGACTTGATGTTTGCGTGGACTGTGGCCAAGCATGTTAAGTCCAATGCAATTATTTATGTCAAAGATGGCGCAACCGTTGGCGTTGGCGCGGGCCAGATGAGCCGCGTGGACAGCACGCGCATCGCGGCGCGCAAGGCTGTAGATATGGCCGAGGCGATGGGCTTGGCTATACCGCTGACCCAAGGATCTGTCGTGGCGTCTGATGCGTTCTTCCCCTTTGCGGATGGCCTGATAACTGCGGCAGAAGCGGGGGCGACTGCGCTAATCCAGCCGGGCGGTTCAATGCGCGACGAGGAAGTGATTGCTGCCGCTGATGAGGCCGGTCTGGCGATGGTGTTTACCGGAATGCGTCATTTCCGGCATTAATGAGGGGCATGGGTTATGCGGGTGATTTTCTGGGCGGGCTTTGCGGCTTTTGCCATCGACCAGATCAGCAAATATGTGGTGATCCACATGATGGAGCTCGCGCGCATCCGCAGTATCGATGTGCTGCCCCCACTCATAAACTTCCGCTACGGTGAAAACCGTGGCATCAATTTTGGTCTGTTTGGCGGAGGATCAGAGGCGAGCCGCTGGATTTTGATTGTCCTTGCGACGGTCATTTGTGTCGCGGTTATCACATGGGCGCGCAAGAACGCGCACACGCAGCTCGCACAGGTCAGCGCAGGGTTACTCGTTGGGGGCGCGTTGGCAAATGTCCTGGATCGCTTGATATACGGCTATGTTCTTGATTTTCTGAACATGTCTTGTTGTGGGATCAACAATCCCTTTGTCTTCAACATCGCCGATGTCTTCATTTTTGCAGGAGCGCTGGGCCTTATTTTCTTTACTGATGACGGGACGAGCACACCCAAAACGAACGGCAAGAACAAGCCGCGCAACAAGCCCCTGAAAAAAGGCGGGTGACATTGCATGTTTGCCTGCGATATTGAGTGACTATGGAGGCCTTTGATGCGTAAATTTGCTTTGTTGTTTGTGTTGCCCGTGCTGGTTGCGGGTTGTGCGAACGTCGGCCTACGTGATTTGCGGAGTAATTCCAAAGGTCCTGACGAATTCGGCATTCAGCCTGTCGCAACGTTGCAGGAACCCGCCAGCTATAACGATCTTCCAACGCCAACACCGGGCGGTTCTAACCGGGCATCCCGCTCTGCGATTTCAGAAGGAGCCAAGGCGTTTGGCGGCAGTATTGGCGATCCGAACGGGCCGATCCCTGCACGCGATGGGGCGCTGGTCCAGCACGCAAGCCGGATGGGCGTGAGCCCGGGTATCCGTGCGACACTGGCCCAGACGGACGCTGAATTCCGTCGTCGCAAGTCACGTTTTACGCAGTACCGCATCATCCCGGTTGACCGCTATAACCAAGCGTATAGCAATGAGGCACTTGATGCGCGGGCCGAGCAGCGTCGCTGGCGCGGTGCGGGTGCGCCGACACCTTCAGCACCTCCGGCCGACTGAGCCCTCATTACATATCTGTGATATTGTGTCGCGCGGCTTGAACCTGCGCGGGGCGAACGTACCTATGGTACATGCGCCCTTACGTTTGACCGAAAAGGACCACTTTGATGTTGCGATACGCCCGAAATGCCTTGATGGCTTCATTGCTTTTTCCCGCCGCTGCGATGGCCGAGACCAGCGGTAAGGTCACGGACTTCACGCTCGACAACGGAATGCAGGTCGTTGTGGTCGAGGATCACCGCGCCCCCGTTGTACAACACATGTTGTGGTACCGTGCAGGATCAGCGGATGAGCCAAAAGGGTCCTCGGGCGTGGCACATTTCCTTGAGCATCTGCTGTTCAAAGCGACTGATAAAATGGAGTCGGGTGAATTTTCATCCGTGGTGGCTGCGAATGGTGGGCGCGACAATGCCTTCACCAGCTATGACTACACTGCCTATTTCCAGCGTGTTGCGGCGGACCGACTTGAGCTGATGATGACGATGGAAGCGGACCGGATGAAAAACATCCGCCTAACGCCAGAGAACATCGCGACCGAGCGTGACGTGATCATTGAAGAGCGCAACCAGCGCACCGAGAACAATCCCCAAGCCTTGTTTGGCGAACAACTTTCTGCTGCGCAATATCTCAACCATCGCTACGGCACGCCGATCATTGGCTGGATGCACGAGATGGAAGAGCTGGACCTCGACGATGCGCTGGGCTTTTACGAACTTTACTACTCGCCCAACAATACCATCCTTGTGGTGTCGGGTGATGTGACACCTGACGAAGTGCGTGCACTGTCGGAAAAGCACTATGGCCCGATCCCGATGAACCCCGATTTGCCAGAGCGTCTGCGCACAGAAGAGCCACGCCAGAACGCCGAGCGGCGAGTGATTTTCCGCGATGCGCGGGTGGCGCAGCCCTATATTTCGCGCAGCTATCTGGTGCCGGAGCGTGACAGTGGCGCACAGGAAACGGCGGCGGCACTCACTATTCTGTCAGAGATTCTGGGCGGTGGGACGACGTCCTACTTTACCGAGAAACTGCAATTTGACACACAGGTGAGCACGTTTACGGCCGCGTGGTATTCGGGTGTTTCCTTGGACGATACAACATTTCGCATGGTCATCGTACCTTCCGAAGGGGTGAGCCTTGAAGAAGGTGAAGCAGCTCTTGATCAGGCTGTTGCCGAGTTCCTGGAGACGGGTGTGGACGCTGAACAGCTTGAACGGATCAAGCTGCAAATCCGCGCTTCCGAGATTTACGCGCAGGACAATGTGGACGGCATCGCCAATCGCTATGGCCGCGCGCTGACCTCCGGTTTGACGATAGACGATGTGGAGGCATGGCCCGCGATCCTCGATGCCGTGACAGCCGAAGACATTATGCAAGCCGCCACTCTGTTGCGCCGTGAAGCGTCGGTCACGGGATGGTTGATGCGCCCTGAAGGAGAAGCCGAATGATCCGTTTTGCAACAGCCCTGTTTCTGGGTGCCGCAGCTGCCCTTCCTGCGCGTGCCGAAGTAGATATTCAGACCATTACCTCCTCTGGCGGGATTGGTGCGTGGCTGGTGGAGGAGCACTCGTTGCCATTCATCGCACTTGAGATCGCCTTTGTCGGTGGCAGCTCATTGGACGTGGAGGGCAAGCGTGGCGCGATCAATCTGATGACCGGTTTACTTGAGGAAGGCTCAGGTGATCTGGACGCACGCGGTTTTGCGCGCGCTACGGAGGCGCTTGCTACAAGTTTCAGTTTTAGCTCCGACTCAGAGCAGGTGTCTATTTCGGCACGGTTCTTGACCGAGAATTTTGATGCTTCTGTGGCACTGCTGCGTGATGCAATCCAGAATCCGCGTTTTGAGGATGCCGACATCGAGCGGGTGCGTGCGCAGGTTATTTCAGGCTTGGCGTTTGCCGCCAAAGACCCGAACGACATTGCGAGCAAGACATTTGCAAGCATGGCATATGGGGCTCATCCCTACGGAACAGTAGCAGCGGGCACGCCCGAGAGTGTGGGTGCGCTAACACGCGATGATATGGTTGAAGCGCACCGCAACGTGTTGGTCCGCGACCGTGTATTGGTCGGCGCTGTCGGGGATATCACGCCGGAGCAACTGGGCACGTTGCTGGACTTGTTGCTCGGTGATTTACCTGAGTCCGGCCCAATGTTGCCGCCTAAGGTACAGCCGCAGATCGAGGGTGGCATAACGGTTGTCGATTTCGACACGCCGCAATCCGTAGCGCTGTTTGGCCAGCCTGGCATCTCGATCAGTGACGATGATTATTTCGCTGCTGTTTTGTTGAACCAGATTTTGGGCGGCGGCTCCTTCGAGAGCCGCCTGATGCAGGAAGTGCGCGTGGCGCGTGGTCTGACCTATGGCGTCTATTCCTACCTGCATTCGCGTGATTTGGCTGATGCCTACATGGGGTCTGTCAGCTCTGCCAACGACCGTATTGCCGAGGCGATCAGCGTGATCAAGGATCAATGGCGTTTGGCCGCCGAGAACGGCGTAACCGAAGAAGAGTTGGGCAATGCCAAGACGTTCCTAACAGGTGCCTACCCGCTGCGTTTTGACGGCAACAGCACGATTGCCGGTATCCTTGTCGGAATGCAGCTGATCGGGTTGGACTCTGAATACATCAAGACGCGCAACGAGAAGGTGGAGCGTGTTACGCTTGACGATGTAAAGCGTGTGGCGGGTGAATTAATGGACCCGGACGGGTTGCGCTTTGTGGTCGTGGGCAAGCCTGAGGGTTTGGCATCCGAGTGATGTATCGCTGATCTATGCCCCCTGATGGGGGCATAGACTATGAGTTTATCGGAAGAATGAAACGGGGCGTTACTCCCCGTACGGGACCCAGATATTCTTGACCTCGGTTGATTGGATCAGGAATGCTCTTGCGTCTGGTTTCGCCCAGTCGATGGCGGTTCCGTTCTGAACCCACGTGCGTTTGAGGTTGCTCGCCGAGCCGTGCTCGATCGTGGAATCGTGGCAAGGATCGCCAAAGCTCCACACCGCGTCGATGTCCATGTGACGTGCCATCGTGTCGGCCACGTCATTGTGTGGTCCGGTCAGGATGTTGACGACGCCTGCGGGCACATCGGAGGTCTCAAGGATCTGCATGAAATCGGTGGCGGCGAGGGGAAATGGCTCGGACGCGTTCAGGATGATGCGGTTTCCCATGGCGATGGCGGAGGCCATTGTGGTGACAAGGCCCAAGAGCGGATTTTGCGCAGGGCACAGGGCGGCGATGACGCCGACAGGTTCTTTCATTGCAAGCGCTACGCCGCGGATCGGGACGCCGTGGATCTGGCCATCGTATTTGTCGGCCCATGCAGCAAAGGTGAAAAGGCTTTGCACCGTTGCCTCCACTTCCTTAGCGCCTGATTTGCCGCCTTGCATCTGGTCGAGCCGTAGGGCGAATTCTTCGCCACGCGCGGCGAGGTTTTCAGCGATGAAGTACAGGATTTGAGCGCGTGTGTGGCCTGTGGTCTTGCTCCAGCCTTTGGCCGCTTGGGCGGCTTCGACCGCATTGCGCACGTCCTTGCGCGAGGCATTCGGAACATGACCGAGCAGGGTGCCGTTCTTTGCCCAAACGGGGGTGGAATAGCCACTGTCAGGGCGGGTTTGTTTGCCACCGATATAAAGCTTTGCGGTGCGGTCAATGTCCCCTGCTGGCGCGCCTTTGCCGATCATAGGGCTTGGAGTTTTGACCGCTTTGCCCTTCTTGGCGGGTCTGGTGTAAGCGCCCAGACCTTCCCAACCGCCCTCACGGCCGAACCCGCTTTCGCGCACACCGCCAAAGCCTGCGGCGGCGTCCATCATGTTTGTTCCATTGATCCATACGATACCGGCTGCCAATTTGGGAGCGATGTCGAGGGCGAGGTTGACGTTCTCACTCCAGATCGTCGCCGCAAGGCCGTAGCGGGTGTTGTTGGCGATGCTGACCGCTTCGGCGGGTGTGCGGAAGGTGGTTGAGACGAGGACGGGCCCAAAGATTTCCTCCTGCATCAGCGTATCGGCGGGGTGCAGATCAGTGATGAGGGTAGGGGGATAGAAACTGCCTTCGACGGGCATTTCGCAAGCTGCGACATAGGTCGTCCCAGCAGTATTGGCGGCGACCAACGCAGTGATGGCGTCGAGTTGTTTGGGGTCCACGATTGCACCGACGTCGATGCTTTTGTCTAATGGTGAGCCGATGCGCAGTTTGTCCATGCGCGCGCGGAGCTTGGCGTGGAAGATGTCGGCGACGGGTTCGTGCACCAACAGGCGCGAGCCAGCGCAGCAGACCTGCCCTTGGTTAAACCAGATTGCGTCGACCAGACCCTCAACAGCGGAATCGATGTCTGCATCGTCGAACACGATGTAGGGGGATTTCCCGCCCAACTCTAGCGAGAGTGCTTTGCCGCTGCCAGCAGTGGCCTCGCGGATGCGGCGGCCTACTGCGGTGGAGCCTGTGAACGCGACTTTGTCGACGTCAGCATTCACGATCATCTCCCCCACGCCGCCGTCGCCCGTGACGATGTTGACGACGCCCTTGGGCACGCCCGCTTGGGTGCAGATATCCGCAAACAGGAGTGCGGTGAGGGATGTGTACTCGGCGGGTTTGAGAACCACCGTGTTTCCCATCGCCAATGCGGGGGCGACTTTCCATGCCAGCATCAGCAGAGGGAAGTTCCACGGAATGACCTGGCCGCAGACGCCAAGCGCGGCAGCATCAGGCAGCTCGGATGCCATCAGTTGGGCCATGCCTGCATGGTAGTAGAAATGGCGTTGGGCCAGCGGGATATCGATATCGCGGGCTTCGCGGATGGGTTTGCCGTTGTCGAGACTTTCCAGAACGGCAAAGAGGCGGCTGTGCTTTTGCAGCAGACGGGCAAGAGCGTAGAGAACTTTTGCACGGGCATGGCCACCAACGGCTTCCCACTTCGGTTGGGCCCGCCGCGCCGCTTTTACGGCCGCATTTACCTCTGCGTGGGTGGCTTGGGTCAGGTGGGCGAGTATTTCGCCATTGGCAGGGTTTCGGCTTTCAAACACCTCACCGGGGGCGGTCATTGCACCGTCGATGAAGTGGCCAAAGCGGGCCCCTTGGTCCACGATCCACGCCAACGCCTCCGATGCGTTCTCGGGGGCGGTGCCATAGTCCATGGTCTCGAATATGTCGGATACGGTCATGTGTGTCGCTCTCGGTTCAGGATGTGGGGTGGCGGTAGCTGGCGGAATAGTTGCCCGTCACGTGATGCTCTAACTGCCGCTCGATATCGTTCAGCAGCGAGGATGCACCAAAGCGGAACAGATCAGGCTGGAGCCAGCGGTCGCCCAACTCTTCCTTGATCAACGCGAGGTAGGTGATCGCATCTTTGGCCTTTGAGATGCCTCCCGCAGGTTTGTAGCCGACACGGTAGCCTGTGCGGTCATAGTAGTCGCGGATCGCGCGGATCATCACAATGGTGACAGGCAGGGTGGCATTCACGCTTTCCTTACCCGTCGAGGTTTTGATGAAATCGGCACCTGCCATCATGCAAACAAGGCTGGCGCGCGCGACATTGCGCAAGCTGCCCAGTTCACCCGTAGCAAGGATTGCTTTTACGTGGGCATCACCACAGGCGGCGCGAAAGGCGCGCATCTCATCATAGAGCGCTTGCCAGTTGCCCTCCAGCACATGGCGGCGGGAAATCACGATGTCGATCTCGGCAGCACCAGCGGCCACGCTTTGCTCAATCTCCGCAATGCGTAGGGGCAGGGGGGAGAGGCCCGCAGGAAAGCCGGTGGAGACGGCGGCCACGGGAATACCGCTGCCGCGCAGAGCGGTCACGGCGGGGGCGATCATCTCATGGTATACACAGACCGCGCCCACGGTGATGGGGTGCATGTCCATTGCCTCGAGTGTTTTGGAGGCGATCGGCTGGCGTGCTTTTGCGCACAGACGGCCCACACGGCGCGCGGTATCATCGCCCGATAGGGTGGTGAGGTCGATGCAGGTCACAGCCTTGAGCAGCCACGCCGCTTGATGTGCCTTTTTCACCGAGCGCCGGGCGGGCAGGGATGCCGCGCGCCGCTCAATCGCGGAGGTATTGGCCTGAGCGCTCAGCACCCAGTTGAGATCAAGCGGCATGCCCGCATTGCGCGGCTCCATCACTTGGGGCAGTTGCGCGGTAGCATGCGAAGTAGCGGTATAGGTATCGACGGACATAAGGCGGTGCCTTTCGGAAAATTGCCCGTTCAAACTCGCATGCCTCACCGCCCGTTTGCAAGGCGGCGTGGCGCAGCGTCAGCTACCGCGATAGGTCGAGAAGCCGTTGGACTTGCAGTGCTCCAGAAGATGTTGGGGGTGTGTTTGCCTCTTCGAATGGTTAACGAATTCGGTTTCTCTGTACGGAAGCAGCCTAAATTGGGGGTGTTACAGTTGATATTCCAATTTGGCGGGAATTGATTGCCGCCTTTTCCTTTTAGTAGGCGATTTCGCTTTGACGAGCGATTCGCTATCAGTCTATATCTAGTTGCAATATGTGAGGATCATCGTTTTTGTTGCAGCAAAAACTATATCTGGTGTCCAAGGTCTGGGGGGACGGCATGATTAGACGAGCAGCAGTTCAAGCACAAGAAGGTGCCGTCGCGCCGCAAGATGTGCAGGCGGCCGCTTCAACACGCACTCAAAGCGTAGATGCCAAACGTGTCTACCACGTCCAGACCGGCGATAGCCTCGCTTATACCGCACTTCAATTCTGCGGCAGCCCCACTGCGTCCAAGCGCATTTTTGAGGCCAGCCGCAGCACGCTACAATCTCCCGAACGGATCCAGATAGGCCAGCGGTTAACTATACCCAGCTGAAATAAAAATAAAAATATGTCTCAGTGACAATCGGGCGAGCGGCAGGCTGGACAGAAATGTCCGGCCTGACTGTTTTACAGAGGGTGCTAATTTGAGGAGAGCTACGTTTGCAAATTGCGGGTTCAGGTTGTTTTGTGCAATGTGGCAACGCACTGCGTTAAAGGATTTTCAATGACCCGCTATCCCAGAGATTTCACCGGCTACGGGGCAACACCCGTTGATCCCAAATGGCCGGGTGGCGCGCGGATCGCAGTACAATTTGTCCTGAACTATGAAGAGGGCGGCGAGAATAATATCCTGCACGGTGATGCCGCGTCAGAGGCGTTCTTGTCGGAGATCGTGGGTGCCGCCCCATGGCCCGGACAGCGGCATTGGAACATGGAGAGCATCTATGACTACGGCGCGCGTGCTGGTTTCTGGCGCTTGCACCGTTTGTTCACGGGGGCCCAAGTGCCGGTCACAGTGTATGGGGTCGCAAGTGCGCTTGCGCGTGCGCCAGAGCAGGTGGAGGCGATGCAAACCGCCGGTTGGGAGATTGCCAGTCATGGGCTGAAATGGATCGACTACCGCGATCACAGCGAGGAAGCCGAGGCCGCAGACATGGCGGAGGCGGTCCGTCTACATGCGGAGGTCACGGGCGAGGCGCCGCGCGGCTGGTATTGTGGTCGGACCAGTTCCAGTACTGTGCGTCTGGCTGCGCAAACGGGTGCGTTTGACTATATCTCTGATACTTATGACGATGATCTACCTTATTGGTCTGATATCGCGGGCACAGACCAGTTGATCATCCCCTACACCCTCGATTGTAACGACATGCGCTTTGCAACGCCGCAGGGGTTCAACTCTGGTGAGCAGTTCTACACGTACCTGTGCGATACGTTCGACGCGCTGTATGCCGAAGGGATCACGGGGGCGGCCAAGATGATGTCGATCGGTTTGCATTGTCGCCTGATCGGGCGGCCTGGCCGTGTGCAAGCACTTGCGCGGTTCCTTGAGTATATCAAAGGGTTCGAAGGTGTCTGGACCCCGCGTCGCATAGAGATTGCGGAGCATTGGCGCAAAGCCCATCCCCCCGTAAAGCGCGAACATCCCAGCCGCATGGCGCGAGAGGAGTTCGTCGCCAAGTTCGGCAGTATATTCGAGCATTCCGCATGGATCGCCGAGCGGGCCTTTAACCTGGAGCTTGGCCCTGCCCATGACAGCGCGGCGGGCATGCACAATGCACTCGCGCGCATGTTCCGCTCGGCCTCTGATGAGGAACGGCTTGGCGTGTTGACCGCCCACCCTGATTTGGCGGGAAAGCTCGCGGCTGCGGATCGCCTCACGGCGGAGAGCACGTCCGAGCAGGCAAGTGCGGGCCTCGATGCGCTTACTGATGCAGAGCGTACGCGCTTCACCGAATTGAACACCCGTTATGTGGCCAAGCACGGTTTTCCCTTCATTATCGCGGTCAAAGACCATACAAAAGATGGCATCCTCAGCGCCTTTGAGACGCGGGCCGCCAATGACACCGACACTGAGTTCACCACAGCCTGCAAGCAGGTCGAGCGCATCGCGCGCATCAGATTGGATCAAATTTTATGACCTATGCCTTCCCTCCCGGCGGCTTGCCAGATCAAAGCGTGTCTCCCGAAGGCACCGCTGTCTTCACGCCCGCCTATGCGGTTTTGCCCGCCGTAACCCAGCGCGATATCGTCACCAGCTTTTTACCTGGTTGGGCAGGGATGCGCATGTGGGTGCTGGCGCGGCCCATGTCGGGCTTTGCCGAGACATTCAGCCAATATGCGGTCGAACTGGCGCCCGCAGGTGGATCAGACGCGCCCGAAGTCGATGAAGAATCGCAATCGGTGATCTTTGTTGCTTCTGGTCAGGTCACGCTCAACATTGACGGGTCGCGACACGTGCTGGACGCCGGGGGCTATGCTTATATCCCGCCCGAAGCGATGTGGACGATCTGGAATGATAGCGACGCGATGAGCCAGTTTCACTGGATTCGCAAACGCTATGTGGGTGCAGAAGGTGTTGACTTGCCGGAGGCATTTGTGACCTCCGATCAGGCTGTGGCGCCGACGGTGATGCCCAATTGCGATGGCGTCTGGGCCACCACGCGGTTTGTCGAGCCGGACGATCTGCGCCACGACATGCACGTCAATATCGTCACTTTTCAGCCCGGTGGTCGTATCCCTTTTGCCGAGACGCATGTGATGGAGCATGGGCTCTATGTGCTCCAAGGCAGTGCAAATTACTTGCTAAACAAGGATTGGGTGCCCGTCGTTGCAGGGGACTTCATGTGGCTACGCGCGTTCTGCCCACAGGCATGCATCACCACAGGGGACCAGCCCTTCCGCTATCTGCTCTACAAAGACGTGAACCGTCACATGCCGCTATGAGCGGTGCAGATCGCTTCATGGTACCGCGCTTCGACAGGCGAATAGAGCGCCAAATTAGCGGTGGATAACCTTAGGGTGCGGCTTTCAGAATCGCGGTGCCTCATGCTAGGTGTTGCGGCATGGCTCAATCGACCCCCAACATAAGCGCATCCCAGCCGATCATCCGGCAACTCGACGAGACTGCGATCAACCGCATCGCGGCAGGTGAAGTCGTGGAGCGCCCCGCCTCGGCGGTTAAGGAATTGGTCGAGAATGCGATTGATGCAGGGGCCACGCGCATCACGGTTGAATACGCCGACGGCGGGAAAACCCTCATTCGTGTGACGGATGATGGCTGTGGCATCGCGGGTGCTGATCTGCCGCTCGCCCTATCTCGCCACGCAACGTCCAAGATTGACGGCACCGACTTACTCAATATCCACTCCTTCGGATTTCGCGGGGAGGCCTTGCCATCGCTTGGCGCCGTTGGGCGCCTGACGATCAGCAGTCGCGCTGTGGGCTGTGACGGGGCCGAGATCAGTGTGACGGGGGGTAAGCACGGGGCCGTAAAACCGGCGGGGCTGAGCGCGGGTACGGTCGTAACCTTGCGCGATCTTTTCTATGCCACGCCTGCCCGTTTGAAATTCCTGCGCACCGACCGCGCCGAAGCGCAGGCGATTGGTGATGTGATCAAACGCCTCGCCATGGCCGAGCCATTTGTGCGCTTTGTCCTGCGCGACGTATCTGGCGACGGTTCAGGGCGTGATGTGTTCCGCGCCGAGGCAGAGCAGGGGGATCTATTCGACGCATTGCACGGCCGTTTGCGTCAGGTCTTGGGGCGCGAGTTTGCGGAGAATGCGCTGGCCATTGATGCGGAACGGGAGGGATTTCACCTCACTGGATTTGCGGCATTGCCGACGTATTCGCGCGGCTCTGCCGTGGCGCAATATCTGTTTGTGAATGGCCGTCCCGTGAAGGACAAGATGCTCATCGGCGCACTGCGTGGTGCCTATTTTGATTTTCTGAGCCGTGACCGCCATCCCGCGGCGGCGCTGTTCGTGGACTGTGATCCCGATCTGGTGGACGTGAATGTGCACCCCGCTAAATCCGAAGTCCGCTTTCGCGACCCGGCGATTGTGCGCGGGTTGATCGTGTCTGGCCTGCGACACGCGTTGGCCAATGCGGGGCATCGCGCATCGTCGACTGTGGCCGATGCTACCCTTGGCGCGATGCGGCCAGAGGGACAGGGCGAGGCGCGTATTTATCAGATGGATCGCCCCTCAGCAGGGGCGCGGCACACTGCCTATCAGGCCCAAGCGCCCCAAGGTTTCGCCGAAACCCAAGGGATGTGGGGCAGGGTTGAGACCCCGCACGAGGAAGAACCCGCGGAGCGCGCCGACTATCCCCTTGGAACTGCGCGAGGGCAAGTGCATGAGAACTATATCATTGCCCAAACCGCGACGGGCATGGTCATCGTGGACCAGCACGCGGCGCATGAGCGGTTGGTGTATGAGAAGCTCAAGAATCAGATGGCTGCGAACGGCGTCGCGTCTCAAGCACTGCTCATCCCTGAGATCATCGAGCTGTCCTCCTCCGAGCGCGCGGCGATTCTGGACGTGGCGGAGGAGCTTGCTAAATTTGGCCTCGGGATCGAGCCGTTTGGCGGCGATGCAATTGCGGTGCGCGAAACACCAGCGATTCTTGGTGAGGTTAACGCCGAAGCGATGATCCGCGATATTCTGGATGAGTTGGAGGGCGAGGGGGAGAGCCTCTTGGTGCAAGCGCGTATCGAAGCGATTCTGAGCCGCGTTGCCTGTCACGGCTCTATCCGCTCGGGGCGTCGGATGCGTGGCGAAGAAATGAACGCGCTGCTGCGCGAGATGGAGGCGACGCCCCATTCCGGTCAGTGCAACCATGGCCGCCCCACGTATGTGGAACTGAAGCTCAGTGATATTGAACGGCTGTTCGGGCGCACATGATCCAGCTTGGCGATGTGCAATTTGACTTGAGTGATCCTGCCACATTGGCGGTGCTCTTCGGGCTTGGCGTCCTCGCGCTTATCCTTGTCTTACTTGCCGTGCTGCTCTTGCGTCCCGCCCGCATCCCCGCGCCGCTTTCGCATCAACTCTATCGGCTCAGTACTGGGCAGGAGCAGTTGCGCGGTAATCTGCAAACGGTGTCGGACACGCAGGCCCACGCCCAGACCCAGCTTATTCAGAGCCTTGAGACACGCCTCGCTACGGTGCAACTTCAAATGCAGCAACAGTTGTCGCAAATGCAGGAGCGGACCAATCAATCGCTGCACGGCTCTGCCCAACGCACCACCACCAGCCTGACGCAACTCCAAGAACGCCTCGCCGCGATTGACAAGGCGCAGGACAACATCACCAAACTTTCGGGCGATGTGCTGTCTTTGCAGGACATCTTGAGCAACAAGCAGACGCGCGGGGCTTTTGGTGAAATCCAGCTCAATGATATCGTGTATAAGGCCCTGCCCTCTGACAGCTACACCATGCAAAAGACCCTCTCGAACGGGCGGCGGGCGGACTGTCTGATCCATCTGCCGAACCCGCCAGGCCCGATTGTTGTTGACGCGAAATTCCCGCTGGAGGCTTATGAGGCGTTGCACCGTGCTAGTACGGATTGGGAGTTGAAATCAGCGGTGGCAAACATGCGCACATCGGTGCGCAAACACATTCGCGACATTGCTGATAAGTACATTCTGGATGGTGAGACAGCAGATGGGGCGCTGATGTTTCTGCCGTCCGAGGCCGTCTATGCCGAGCTGCACGCGAACTTTCCGGAACTGGTGCGTGAGGGGTTTGATGCGCGCGTCTGGATTGTCTCGCCCACGACTTGCATGGCGACCCTCAACACGATGCGCGCAATTCTGAAGGATGCGCGGATGCGGGAGCAGGCGGGTGAAATCCGCAAGACCCTGCGCCTGCTGCACCGTGATGTGGAGTTGGTGGTGACGCGCGTGGCCAAGCTCGATACGCATTTTCGCCAAGCACGTGAGGACCTTGAAGGGATCGGCACGGCGGCGGAGCGGGCGGGAAAACGTGCGGCGCGCTTAGATAACTTTGACTTTGAGGAAGTGGAGGGGGAGGATACACCCTTGCCAATGGTAAAAGGACCCCCTGTTTCATGACTGACCAAGCCCCTGATATTAGCGCGCTGTCGCTGGATGCTATTCGTGCCAATACGGCGACTTTGGGGGGAGATGTCCTGCGCACGCCGTGTCTTACACTCGATACGGGTCTCATGGCTGAGGTTTTGGGTGGCGGTGCTGCGGTGCTTAAGCTGGAGTGTTTTCAGCACACAGGCACATTCAAAGCACGCGGCGCGTTGAGTGTGGCGCGCAGCCTCGATGCAGAGCAACGGGCGCGGGGTGTGACAGCGGCCAGTGCGGGCAATCACGCGATTGCTGCCGCGTGGGCTGCGCGGCAGGTTGGCGCATCGGCCAAAGTGGTGATCCAGTCCAACGCCAACCCGTTCCGCGTGGCGATGGCAGAGGCGCAGGGCGCGCAAGTGATTATGAAAGCGCCGGGGGCCGAGACGTTCGCCGAAGCCGAGCGTTTGGTGGTTGAGGAGGGACGGCACTTTATCCACCCCTTCGAGGGTCCGCTGACTTCGCTTGGCACAGCTGGTGTCGGGTTGGAGTTGATGGAAGATGCGCCGGAGCTTGATGCTGTGGTCGTTTCAATCGGCGGAGGTGGTCTGATTAGCGGCATTGCGGCAGCGGTTAAACAGATGAACCCCGCGTGTCAGGTGTTCGGAGTGGAGCCTGTTGGTGCGGCGGGCATGCACCGCTCCTTGGTGACAGGTTCGCCTGTGCATCTCGATCAGGTGAGTACCGTCGCAGACAGCCTTGGTGCGCCAATGTCGCTGCCGCTTGGCTATGCGCTTTGTGCCGCCTATGTGGACGAAATTGTGTTGTTGGAGGATGATGTGATCTGCGCGGGCATGGTCGCGTTTCAGCAAGAAGCCAAATTGGCTGTGGAGCCAGCGGCCGGGGCTGCGATTGCTGCGGTGATGGGGCCGCTGCGCGAACGGCTTCAGGGCAAGCGTGTCGGGATAATCGTCTGTGGTGCCAACATCGATGCGCGCAGACTTACCTCACGCTAATGGCGCGGGGGCTGCCTGCATTTGAGGCGGTTCTTGATTGGTGATTTGAGAACGGCTTGAAGTGATGTCGGCAATGTCACTGCTCTCAAAGGCCGTGGCATTTTCCTGCATCTTTAGGACAAAAAAAGAAATTCCAACTCATTTACATCCGGCGCGCTATCTGACCGGTACAGCAATCGATAATACAGCAGCAACACAGGACAAAGCGCCCCTATGCCCCTCGAAGCGACAAAAAATGCGACCTCTACTTTCCACCCCCGCCGTATCGCGGTGATCGGCGCGGGCATCACAGGTATGGGGGCTGCGCACAAGCTTGCGCCCGGCAATCATGTGACCCTGTTCGAGAGCGGCGCACGCCTTGGTGGACATGCGCGTACGGTGATGGCCGGAAAGAATGGCGATCAGCCTGTGGATACCGGATTTATCGTGTTCAACTATGCCAACTATCCACACCTTGCCGAGCTATTTGCAGAGCTGAATGTGCCGGTCAAGAAGTCCAACATGAGTTTTGGTGCCTCGTTTGACGGGGGCCGTTTGGAGTATGCGCTGACCAGCCTGAGCGCGATATTTGCGCAGCGGCGCAATGCGGTGAACCCGGCGTTCCTCGGTATGTTGCGTGACTTGGTCAAGTTCAACAAACATGCGCTGACGCTGGCAGAAGACAAATCGCTGAGCCTGCGTGACTTTCTGGCAAAACTGGGGACAGGGGATTATTTTCGTGACAATTATCTGTTGCCGTTCTCGGGCGCGATCTGGTCTACGGCCACCGACAAGATTATGGATTTTCCTGCCCATGCGCTGGTTCAGTTTTTTCAAAACCACGCGCTACTTGGCTACTCAGGCCAGCACCAGTGGTACACGGTTGAAGGCGGCTCAATATCTTATGTGAATCTTATCGAAGCATCGATGAGACAGCGCGGTGTCGATATCCGTCTGAATGCAGGCATTGAAGGCGTGCGGCGCGATGCGCAGGGCGTTGAGGTAAAAACCCGCGGCGGGGATTGGGAGCGGTTTGACGAGGTGGTCATGGCCACGCATTCCGATGACACGCTTGCCATGCTCACCGATCCCAGCCCCGAAGAGCAGGCGGCGCTGGGTGCGATCAAATATCAGCCTAATGATGTGATCCTCCATGCCGATACCGATGTAATGCCAAAGCGCAAATTGGCCTGGGCATCATGGGTGTATACTGAGGACGCGAAGGTTAAATCCGACCGGATTGACCTGACCTATTGGATGAATTCGCTACAATCCATTCCCGACGATGATCCACATTTTGTGACCCTCAACACTAAACGCACCATCCGCGAAGAGCTGATCTATGACCGTGTCACCTTGCGCCATCCTGTCTATGATCTGGTGGCGTGGGATGCGCAGGGGAAGGTGCATGCGATGAACGGCCAGCGGAACACGTGGTTCTGTGGCGCATGGCTGCGCAACGGGTTTCATGAGGATGGATTGGCGACGGCGATGGAAGTGGTCGATGCGATGCAAAAGACCCGCGCACAGGCGATGGCCGCAGAGTGAGCGGGCGCGTCGATCATATCGTTGGTCAGACCTATCATGGTCGTAAGGGTAAGGTTGAGAACGCGTTTCGCTACTCCGTGGACTATGTGATCATGGATGCCGAGGCCGAGGTGGAAACACCTAGCTTATTTGCGCGCAACGGGCGCGGCGTGACTTCGCTGCATGATACGGATCATGGTGGACCTCCCGAACAGGGGCGCGGGGCCGCATGGGTGCGTGATGTACTGTCGCAATACCAGATACAGGGTGTGGCGCAGATCGAACTGCTGGCCCAGCCGCGTGTCTTTGGGCACGTATTTAATCCGGTGAGCTTCTGGCTGTGCCGCCGCGATGATGGTGCGTTGATCGCAGTGATCTCGGAGGTGACCAACACATACGGTGACCGCCACAGCTATTTATGTCACCACCCCGATATGGCCCAGATCACGCGCAGCGATCAACTGCACGCGACGAAGCTCATGCATGTTTCGCCGTTCCAGCCTGTTGAGGGCGATTACACCTTCCGGTTCGACATCACTGATGCGCGTATTGGTGTCTGGATCGACTATGGTCGCGCAACTGGTGGTCTCATCGCGACCCTGACGGGCAAGCGCCAGCCGCTCAGCAATGCGGGCATCCTGCGCAGCCTTGTACGCCGCCCACTTGGCGCGCGCCGTGTGCTTGCTTTGATTCATTGGCAGGCGCTAAAGCTCTGGATAAAAGGCGCGCTGTTTCGCGGTCGCCCAACACCGCCGAGTGACGAAGTTTCCAAATGACGGCTGCGCAGGGCACCAAACGCTTGCCCGCTTATGCGCTGTTTGCAGCACTGCTGGCCTGTGCGGGTCTGCCGATCTATATCCATGCACCCAAGTTCTATGTCGATGAATACGGTGTTTCGCTGACGGCGCTGGGCGCGGTCTTGTTTGGGTTGCGCCTGTTGGATGTGGTGCAGGACCCGCTGCTCGGGCGTTTGTCTGAAAAACTGCGCGATCAGCGCGGGCTGGCCGTCGGGATCGGCTGTGCGGTGATTGCGCTGGCGATGATTGGGCTTTTTGCGGTGCCGCCGATGACGTCACCTGTGCTTTGGTTCGGGATCATGCTCACGCTGGTGTTTTCCGCGTTTAGTTTTCTCACGATCTGCTTTTACGCCCAAGGTGTCGCCAAAGCCGACAAGATGGCAGGACAGGGGCATTTGCGGCTGGCACGTTGGCGCGAGACAGGCGGGTTGCTGGGCGTTTGTGTGGCGTCGGTTGCGCCTGTGGCGCTGGGCATGATGATGGATGCGCCCTTTGCCGGCTTTGCTGTTGGATTTGCAGTGCTGGCCTTCGCCTCCGCACTGGCGATGCGGGGGGAGTGGGCTTCCGTAGATGTGCCGGAAAGCACTGGATTCGGTACCGTGTTGCGCGACACGCTGGCACGGCGTCTTTTGTTTATCGCGCTGCTCAACGCCGCTCCTGTGGCGGTAAGCTCTACTTTATTCTTGTTCTATGTAGAAAGCGCGCTGGACGCGCCGGGGTATGAGGGACCGCTCCTGTTGCTGTTCTTCCTTTCGGCAGCGGGGGCCGCCCCGGTGTGGGGTGTATTGGCAGAACGCTATGGCGCGCAGCGTGTTTTGCTGAGCGCAATGGTGCTTGCGATCTTTGCCTTTGGCGGGGCGCTTTTCCTTGGTGTGGGCGATGTTTGGCTCTTTGCGCTTGTCTGTGTCGCGTCTGGTGCGGCGATGGGTGCGGACCTGACTTTGCTGCCCGCATTGTTCGCCACGCGCATGGCACAGATAGCCCCTTCGGCGGCAGAAGGTTTCGGATTATGGTCATTTGTGTCCAAGTTTACCTTGGCGTTGGCCGCTGCCATCCTACTTCCAGTATTGGATACGGCAGGATACGTCAGCGGAGGCGAATCCCCGCCACCTGAAAAAGCCGTTGATTTGTTACGTTTGCTTTACGCTGGCGTGCCATGTGTACTCAAACTCGCTGCGATCTTTTTACTGTGGCGAACAAAGATGGAAAGGCCTGCACAATGAGCGATGCTGCATTTTACTTTTTACTAGGTGCCGCACTTGTGTCCTTTGTGTTGGGCCTGCGCCGCAGATTTGCAGACTTCATGGGGCAATCTGCGGATGATTATGCCGATGAATACCCACAATTTGACATGCGCGAGCACCTGAACGGTGAGATGTTATGCGATGGCGTGATTTTTGGCCCACTTGGCCGTGTGACCAGTACATTCAATGCAAATTTTCACATCACGTGGGACGGTAATTCCTGCACGATGAAAGAAGAATTTCACTATCACGATGGATCCACTCAGAACCGCGAATGGCGGATCGAGTTGGACGGTGGCGGTAATTTCGAGGCGTGGGCAGATGACGTTCCGGGTAAGGGACGCGGTGAGGTGGCGGGACCTGCGGTCTTGTTCAATTACCCGATCAAGCTGCCTGCCGATGCAGGTGGCCATACGCTCAAGGCATTTGATTGCATGTATCTCACAAAAAACGGAACAGTCGTGAACCGAAGCCAGTTTCGGAAGTTTGGTTTCAGGGTCGCTGAATTAGTAGCGACGATACGTAAAAAGGAAACAGCATGACGCAGTGGCAGGGAAAACGGTATTGGTTAGTAGGCGCAAGCGATGGTTTGGGCGCCGCCTTGGCGCTGCGC
>RCNE010000396.1_pt1 | contig 36322 bp, 30 predicted proteins | sample 2041361 | NCBI WGS metagenome assembly RCNE01 (sample SAMN09708229, study PRJNA481090) | Marine sediment metagenome, whole genome shotgun sequencing project. | reverse complement strand
GCCTGCACGATGGCAACCACCAAAGATAACCCGGTCGATATCATCAATGCGATGATTGAAATCCTCGTCAAGGAATCCTTCGAACTACCGGGGTTTAGCACGCTGAACAAATTGGCTAATCGAGCCCGTGCCAAAACTTTAGACACCCTCTTCGTTACGATTTCCAAGGGTCTTTCGCTCGAGACCCAACTCATTCTGAACGACTTACTCACCACAAAAAACGAGGACGGACTCACGCGTTGGCAGGAACTGAAAAAAGAGCCACAAAAACCCACGACACAGAATATTGCGGAGTATGTCAAACACACGCAATGGCTAACGTTTCTTCAATCCAGGATTGGCCCTCTACCGGACATTCCGGAGCAAAAGCGATATCAGTGCCTGATTGAAGCCCGTGCATACTCCGCGGATCGCATGAAACGCATGCGTATCCACAAACGCGAAAGCCTGATGGCCATCATGATTCATGAGCAGCGTCTCTATGCCAACGATTGCCTGGTGGATATGCTGATTCGGGATGTGCGCAAACTTCACAATGCGGCGAAAAAGGCCCTGATCGATTTCCAGCTGCAAGTGTCAGCAGAGTCTGTATCCCTGGTCACACTGCTTCGTGATGTCGCTGGCGTGTGTACCACGAAACTAAGATCAAAGCCCAGCATGGATCGGATACTCAACCTCTTTGATCATGAGCCCGATGCCGTAGTGGAACGCTGTGACAAGCTGGTGATGCACGGAGCTGACAACTACCTGCAATTCTTGCCCAAACGGTACACCAAACCGGTGCGCAAGAACATTCTGGATATTCTTGATGTCATACAGATCAAGGGAATTTCCTCGAACAACCCACTGACAAGCTGTGTGGACTTTATTCTTGCCAATCGCCAGCAACAGTTTGCCTCTATTCGAGTGGATGCGATCGACTATCAAGGTCATTCGGCCCATGACTCCTGTGTTCATTGGGTGTCGGATCGGTGGCAAAAATTGCTATTTGTCGATGCCACTCCGCTCATCATCAATCGATTGATGAATCCAGTCTGGTTTGAACTCAGTGTATTGACCGAAGTCTGCAAACGGCTGCAATCAGGCGATTTATACATCGATAACAGCATAAAGTACGATGACTACCGGACGCATCTGGTCGATGACGGCACCTTCAAACAGGAACTGCCGCAATTCTGCCGTGAGATGGACCTACCCATCGAAGCGAAGGTTTTTGCTCAACAATTGAAGGAGCGATTCGTGGCTCAGGCTGATGCGACAGACAAGCGCTTTGCCGAAGACCAGTACGTGAGCATCGAAAAAGGAAAGCTCGTTCTGAAACGCCGACCACCCAAAGTATCCCCCAAGCGCCTGGATGAGCTCGACAAGATTCTGCGAAAGCAACTGCCGGAAATCAGCATTGTCGATCTTCTCGTTGATGCCACAAAATGGCTACCCCTGAAACGTTTCTTTGGTCCCTTGTCCGGTCATCAGGGGAAGCTTTCCGATTTCGATAAACGATTAGTGATCAGCTTGTTCTGTTACGGTTGTAACCTGGGACCCACGCAAACGGCTCGATCCATTGAGGGGTTCAGTCGCAAGCAAATCGCCTATCTGAACTTGAAACATACGAGTGAAAAAGATCTGGTGGATGCCACCACTCAAGTGATCAACGCCTACAACCAGTACGATCTGCCAGGATACTGGGGAAGTGGTAACACGGCTTCGGTTGATGGCACACGATTCGACATGTACGAGCAAAATCTGTTATCGGAATACCACCTTCGGTACGCCTCCTACGGCGGCATTGGCTATTACCTGGTCAGTGATAACTACATTGCACTGTTCAGCCGCTTTATTCCATGTGGTGTGCGAGAAGCGATTCACTTGATCGATGGCCTGATGGAGAACGAGTCCGATATTCAGCCGACACGCATTCATGGCGATACCCATGCACAAAGTACCGTCGTATTCGGTATCGCCCATTTGCTGGGCATCAAACTCATGCCCAGAATCCGGGATATCAACTCGCTGATCTTGTTCAAGCCCGATCGGCGTCAAGCCTACGAGCATATCGATGCCATCTTGTCTGAAGGCATTAACTACGATTTGATTCGTAATCACTATCGGGAAATGCTACGCATCATCATCTCGATCAAACTCGGCAAAGTCACCGCATCGACTATCATTCGCCGATTGGGCTCTGAAGGGGTTCGGAACAATTTGTTTTTTGCTTTCCGAGAGCTCGGTCGTGTCGTGCGAACACAGTACCTGCTGGAGTACATCCAGGATATCGAGATGCGTGAAACAGTCAACGCAGCCACGTGCAAGAGCGAGGAATTCAATAATTTTCTGCAGTGGATATTCTTCTACAACAGCGGCATCATCCAGGAGAACCTGCGCCATGAACAAGTCAAAATCGTCAAGTACAATCACCTGGTGGCAAACCTGATTGTCTTGCACAATGTGAATGCCATGACCAAGGTGCTGAAACGGTTAAAGCGCAACAATTTTGACGTCACTCCGGAGATGCTGGCAGCGCTGTCACCCTATCGAACAAGCCATATCAACTTGCTGGGACAGTACCCACTCGAGACCAACAGACGCGTCAAAGCGCAGAACTATCGTCTGTAGGGCAAAAACGACCTCAAATTCGTGCATTTTTTTATTCAAGCAAATCAGACACTTGATCTGAATAAGTGTCTGATTTGTCACGAATGTTGGCCGTACCTCAACTTGCAGGGCGAGTACGACTTTAGGCGAACGGCCGCCAATGCCGGTTCGTTTGATATGGAGAAGATCTTGGCTCTGAAGTTAGGATGATTTGAGTGAGTAAGCTATTCGCAATATCATTTTCCAATTGCGCAATATGCATCACGCACCTGCAATGGCAATCAAGTTAGAAAAGGCTCTTGGTGTCAGTGCGGAAAGTTGGTTCACGATGCAAAGTGCCTACGAATTGTGGCATGCAGATCAAGATAAAGCCCCACTTAGTGGGGTTTTTATCGCTGAATCTGGATGAGCGAGCCCCTTGGGATTTTTTGGATATCCCCAGGAACTTGGATGCTAATATCTATTAATACATAGACTTAAGGTGCCTGAGCGGATAATCTCGTCCGCTTTTGTTCTAAGAGCCGTTTTTCGTGACGCGCAACCTGGTTTGAATTTTCCACACGACCAGCAGCAATTCAACGCCGTGGATCGGATCGGAGGCAGGGTGACCCTGCCTCCGATCCAGTTGAGGTTCAATGTTCTATTCTGACGTATATATAATGACATGACCTAAAGCCTTACTGAAATCTCTTTCCGATTAACCTTCAGCATTAACCGTGTATCATTGACCCCGCGCACACAGATCCAATCTGACCCAATTGCAGCTACTTTAGGGTCTTTAAAGTTTCCCAGTACAAGTTCATCAGTATCATGGCTTCGCCAATGTCCTGCTGAAATTCAGCGGCGGCGAGAATGTCACTAGGTGGAAATATAACCGGATTATTTCGAATGCTGTCGGCCAGCAGTTCCAAGGCGGCGAGGTTGGCGGTAGCGTAGCCTAATTCCTGTACGCAGCGCGCGGCAACCTCTGGGCGTAGCATGAAGTCTATAAATTGGTAGGCATTTTGCAGATTGACCGCCCGCGAAGGGATGACAAAGCTGTCCATCCAGAAGCTGGCACCTTCGTCAGGGTACACGTATTGGATAGCCGGTTTTTGCTTCTGGGCGACGATCACTTCACCATTCGAAATAGCGCCCAGATCAATTTCATCGCCCAGTAAATCTGAGCCCGGCGTGCTGCTGATTGAAGCCACGCCAGGCATCAAGCTGTGCAACAGCCGGTAAGCCTGGCTAATTTCATCCGGATCAGTCGTATTCGTAGAATGTCCGTTTATTTTAAGAGCGATATGAAACACGTCGCGCATATCGTCGACTAACAATAAACTTCCTCGCCAATGCGTGTGCCACAGATCTTTCCACTTCGTCACTGTGTTGATTTCGGCTTTTTCGGTATTGACAGCAATACCGGTGCTGCCCCACATATAGGGGATACTGTAGTTGTTATCAGGGTCAAAAGACTTGTTCATTAACTCTGGATTGAGGTATTTAAAGTTTTCTAATTCGACAGAGTCTATTGCGCGGATGAATCCCTCATCGCGCATTCTCGACACCATATAAGTCGAAGGCACGATAACGTCGAAGCCTCTGCCATTTAGTAGTTTGAGCTTGGCGTACATGATTTCGTTATTATCAAACGTAGTATAAGTAACTTTAATGCCTGTTTCATTAGTAAAATCTTGCAACACACTGTCCGGGATATAATCCGGCCAATTGTAGATCAGAACCCTCTCAACTGGTACTTGTCCCTCATTGTTGCTATCAGTAACGGCCAAGGCCACGGAGATAATGGCGAAGCACATCCAGATCGTGCAGGCAGTTTTAGCAGCCGCCAGGGTTTGTCGAGTAATATGCCGTGTGCGCGCGGTCACGGTCGCTTACCAGATTTTTCGATAAATTGTAGAAAATACATGGCAATAAAGGCCATCACCACGCTATAGACGATAGCAACGCCGACACCTTGTGCCTGGGTTAAGATTTGATAAATATTTGGAAAGGCAAAGCTATCTTCAGTGCCGAACAGCGCCACGCACAGAGCCCCCCAAATGCCCCCGGTGCCGTGGATGGCGATAATGTAAGCTCCTCGGATCTGCGACACGTGGGTCAGGAAATACTTGCGGATCCATTTTAGGGTGATAAATTGCAATAACCCCGCGGTAGCACCAATGGTTGCCGCTTCGGCAGCGGAAACTGTTTCCGCGCAGGCCGCGATGGCCACCAGGCCGCAAATAAAACCACCGAAACCACCCGTCATATCTGTACGATCGGTTGAAAAAAAAGCGTGGTACACAAACGCCATAGCACCCCCTGACGCCGCGGCCAAGTGTACATTCAACATGACGTCGCTTATCCGGTCACTGGAAATGGGCAGCTCGCCGGTGATCAAGACCAGCAAACTAATCCACAGAAAAACGACTGAGGTGGCAGAATATACGGGGATTCTGACGTCTTCAGCAGTTGAGCTCTCGTTTTGCGTGGTCTGAGTATGCCCCCTTTTCCAGACTATCATTAAAGCGAAACAGGCTGGGATAAGGTGGATTACAGTCGAACCCGCCTGATCGACAAACCCGAGTTTTTCCAGCCAGCCGGTATTGCCAGGTATAAAATTTCCCGACCAGACCCAGTGACCGTAAATCGGTATAAGTACTGCGCCGACAAAAAATGCCAGCACAAAATGAGCGATACTTGAGAGCAGGCGGTTGACGGCTGTATAGACAATCAGACCAGCGAGCATGATATATGCATTCTGGAGTAACTGATAATCGACGAAAGGAACAGTCAATCTAAGTTCGGAAGTGCCTACTCCAAATAGGTACGAAGAAACGCCGATAATTCCAGACGCGCTAGCGCCATACATCAGACCGAATCCTATTACCATGAATCCCGCCGCGCTTACCAGCGACACCGGTAAAGCGCCTTGTTGCTGACTCACGCCGTCCTTGAGCAGCCAGTTTTTCTCCTGCCTGCCGCTCAGAGTGAACGCTAGAATCACCATAAACGTTACTACCGTTGCAAATACTGTCCACAGGTGATTTATTTTAACATCGGTGGGCAACTCCACTTCCTGATCCTGCGCAGATTTGCTGTTGTTGCGCAATGAGGAGACTAATTCTGATGACCTTTCATCAAGCAAACCAATTTCAATAAGTATTTCGAATAATCGGACGGCGTTATCTTCGATCAATGAATTTTGATCCCCTAGCTCAGATGCGTTAGCCCTGACGTCCCTAGACAAAGTTTGCAAGGCCTCATTGAGATTGTTAAGACTTTCTACATTGGTCGCAATACTGCTACGGCTATCATCCAATCTGTTGTAGGCATCCAGCAGTTTGCTGTCAATCAATTCCAGTCCGTCTCTGACGCTCTGCATGCCACTTCTGTTTTGATCGGTAGTAGCTTTACTGGTTTCTATTCCTTGGCGCAAACTGTCGAGAGTCTGCTGAATAAACTTGATGTCAGCCATACTGTCTTCGATGTCGGCATCCTGAGTCGCATCTTCAGTATTGCTGGCGGATTGCTGCGCACCTGAATCTGTCGTGCTTGAAGTGATTTCGGCTGCGGGCTTTTGCTCAGTCTCAGTGGATTGTGAGTACGCTAAATCGCTACCAAAAGTCAGCAATTGGAACAACAACAGTATTAATAGAAACCGGGGTAGCCTAGATTTCATGGTTATTCTCACTGTACCGATCCACTCGGGATTAATTCGACGGACGAGCTCTCGGATGGGTCAGAACAAACAGTTACTGATCCTTGATTCTGTAGTTCTTTTTCCACAACCGAAAACAGCTCGAGCTGCTGCTCGTTGATGGCAAGGGTCATTCCGGTGTCAGGAAACCCGGGAGTTTCAACGGACAGTGTGATCATGGTGGACGCCTGGTTTCCACGCCCCAAGGGGTTGTTCAGAATCCGTTCATTGAAAAAAGCCAGATCCGTAAAAATCGCGTCGATTCTGCCGGCTTTCAGATCAAATACCGCACCCTCAAGCAGCGGATAACTTTTTATGCGGGCGAAGCTGCTGTACTCGTCCAGCAGGTACAAATGAAACAACGATGCCTCCAGAACCCCGATAGTGGTTTTGGCAAAATCCCGTCGTCGTTTCCGCGCAACATCCACCTTTTGTTGAATAAACACCGGCTGCAGATCGCACAGAGGCGAGGTCAATTTGATACCGTCGATATCTGGCAGTATTACGTCGTCGATGATGAGCAGGCCGTCCAGTTTAGAAGTTTGCAAGTCTTGCAGTAAGTTGTCAAAAGTACCCGCTATGAAACGACATTGCGCGTCAATCGCTTCGCACATCTTGGAAGCCATGTTGACCAATAAGCCGTCTGCCAGATGTTGGTCATCTAGATAAGTATAAGGAATGCGTCTTTTTTCGATGCCGATATACAACGGCGCAATAGTCCCATCGTCGTTCGATTGGGCTGGTGCGTGAAAATTTATTAACAAAGCGAACGGCACGCAATATATCAACTGCTTCACCGTTAGCTGCCTTCCAACTCGAGCGTCTCGTTGGCATACAGATAATTGTCGGGAGACAGTTCGATGATGGTATCTTCCGACAATCCGAAGTTTTGCAGATTGATCAGGTTTACCGATATTTCCGGCAACCCTTTTATGCGTTTCGCGAACTCATGGACTTTCAAATTACTTAGCAGGTTTCTGTACACCGCCAAGTCGCTAAAACTTTGTTGATCGACATCTCTACGCTTGCTGAGAACAAAGCTGAAGCTGGGATCGGTGCTGCGTTCGTCGAGAGAAATGGCCGGTATTTTAAAAAACATCAAACTCTCGTATAGCTGATGCAGAAACTGAGCATCGACGCCACGATAACTGGGAATATATACGACGTCTGCGTTCATCGATAGTTTGCCGTAGCAATCTATCATGGCGCGCTCTAAGTCTTCTTCTGCCAACAATGAGAAGTAAACTTCGCAATCAATCACCGTCAGGTTTTTTCGCTCCGCCAGAGTTTTAATTAAAAGATAATCCGCAGCTTTACGGCCTTCGACGGTATTCTCAAAGACAATCCCAATGCGCTTGAATTGAAGAATTTCCTGAACCAGATCCAGCAAGAAAATCTTGTGATCGTCTTCGTGCATCGGTTCGGCAAATACTTGTGAAAATTGAGTGATGTTTTGTCGTGTGCCCTCTCTACTCTGTAGTTTTTTTTCAAAACGGCCCAGTAAATAGGGCATATGAATAGCCGGCATATTCTGCCACCGCCCGCCCAGCAAGGATTTAAACGTATATATTTTCCCACGCATCTCACCATCTTGATCAAACGCGTGAATCCCGGTAACACCCACCTTAGCGGGCATATTGTGTAAAGTGGAAGCCAATAGTGAAGGCAGTGTAGATTCGGCCCGTTCAATGGCGGCAGCAAGCAAATGTAGTGAGTCATAGCCCTGTGCCGCGCTATAGTCTGGTTTGTCGCCATAGCGGTCATGGTAGCGCATGATGAACTGCTGATGCATCGCATTATGTTCACTGGGCGCATATATAGACGGGATGATAGTTTTTTCAGCCGCCGCGCCGGCCACTTGCTGATATTCGTTTGTATGACCGAGAGAATCGTCGCCTATGACCGGATTCTGGATGCCCATTTCACGTATTTGTTTTACCATCAAACCCGTCGGACCTGAAGGTGCCGCAACAAACACGGCATCAAACACCTCGCTGTTAAACTGCGAAATAACCGACCGGTAGTTGGTTTCTTTGGCAAAAAACGAAGCCCGTTTGACAAGCTCTATGCCTTGCTTGATAGCGGCGTCTTCAAACAAGAATGCCAACTCGCTGCTCAAGTCGTCCCTGGCATACAAAATGATCATTTTCTGATAGCCCAACGTTTTGGCAACGCTGGCCATCTGTTCCGCCTTTATCCCAGTGCTGGGCATCATCCGGAACGTATATTGAAAATTATGCTTGGTCAGCGCTTTACTAGTCGTGAATGACGACATAAATACGATTTTACTGCGCTCATAAAGTACCGAGGCTGGTACTGCAATGCTAGACTCGCGGTGACCTAAAACCGCTGTTATCTGCGGATTAATAGCGATGCGGCGGATGGTGGATTTGATATCATTAAATGTTTCCCGGCCTTGTTCAACGTTGACTCTTATCGGCCGGTTCAATAGCCTCGCGGGCTGTTGGTTGATCTCCTCCGCTGCTAGAAGAACGCCGTTTAAGTAATTGCTTTTTTGTATATCCTGGATAACGACTATATTGATATCTCCAGAATTTTTCTCTGCGTAAGCCTGCCGTCGCTCAGCCATCGCGGCGAAATCCGGATTACACGCGGTCAGTAGCATCGCCGCCGTCAGTGGCCAATGCGATAATAACCATTGATGCCGTCTCATGGACCTGTTCTAGGAGTAAAGGCGGTGTCGGGCTCGGCAAAATCCTCGTTAATAAGATCCGACATGGGCAGCGACAGTTCTGTAGCCTGGCTTTCAACGCCCTCGCCGACCTGCGACTGACTAGGCAGCGTTGTTGATTCGGTATTGAGTATTATCGGTAGCCCGCCTTTCCCGGAACCGATAATCACCACTTTAGCATTCGCCGATGCTGCAAGCCTTTCGGTGGCATTAATACCCTTATGCGTCAAGATGGCGTCGGTTAGCGATTCGTTGATAATTTTATGATAAGTGTTTAATCCTTGGGCTTCTATTGCCTGGCGTTCGGCTTCCTTGGCAGCCGTTTGCAGGCGAAATTCATAGGACTTCATGACTTCTTCTTGTTTAAGCTTACTCTCTATAGCCAGTACAATTTTGGGAGGTAATTGAATACTGCGAATAATAATATCTTCGACTTCGACGAAGTTTCGCCCAACTTCGTCTAAAGCGGTAAGGATAGCTTTGGTTAGTAAACCCGCTTCGTTAGTGTAGATCTGCTCTGCAGTATAATTACCAAGCTCTTTACGCATCACAGATTCAATTTGCGGCAGAATCACGCGATTTAAATAGTTCGGGCCAATGCGCTGGTGAAGAATGCCCAGCAGGTCATATTCAGGCCGGTAACGTACTGCCAGTGAAAGATGAACAGTTAACCCTTTATTGGAAATGACATCAAATTCGTGGTAGGCAACTTGTTTGCGGACTTCGTAGATGTACAACGTATCCAAGGGGCTAAAGATGTGCAGCCCTTCGCCGTGTATTTTGTCGATCTCGGTGCCGCTGAAACGGCGAAATAAAATTCCGGCCTCCCCCGACTCAATGGTAATCACGATGCTGCGCCAGTACAACACGGTGCTAATTGCAAAAATTAATAGCACCGGCAACCATAAAAGCCATTTACGCAGCAGCCATCGTTTTAATTGGGTACTGGCACTCAGGGTGCTCCGGTTTGCCACAGTAACAGCCTGTTATATTTTCACAATACCAAAAACCCATCATCCATCAGTCTCCGCCAATACATATTTGCCGACCGAGTGGTGGTTAGACTTAACGGATTTCTCAGGTTGAAAACTTGCCGTCCGGAGACGGCAGCATTTTCTTGACTACGTGGCAACGGCCTCCATCCCTTCTTCAGCTTCGGGGGCGACCGCTCTCCTTTTTCTGTAATTATTGATTGCATAATATGCGCTGATACCTAGCAACGCCCCGCCCGTGACTGCCATGGTGAGTGGGTGTGCAAGTGCAAGGGCTTTTGTGGCAGTACCCACTGATACCAAAGAGCCTTTTGCGCCTGTACCCACTGTTGCCAAAGAGCCTTTTGCGCCCGTTGCAGTAGCGATTCCAGTTTCCATATCTAACTCTACCTTTTTATTAGGTTGATGGGATTAAAATAATAGTCAAAATACAACAATAATGTCAAGAATGTCCGCAGAACAAAGTAGATCCAAAAACGGCACTATAGTTAGCAGAATCAGATCAACCTACCTGGACATACAGGTGCCCTGACTCCAGACGAGTAAAGGGATAAACTTGATCGCCTTTCTGCTTGGAAACAGATTTCATTTTTTTTAGCAAACTGTATTGGCGCACGGCTCCCGCCCCGTCAACTACTTCCCCGTTCACGACTATCGTATCGTTCGGGTGCAGAACGATTATGTCATCATTTTGCAAATCTGCAACTAAGGCCTCTAATTCAGCCCCATCGCGCAGAATCCAGACTTTTGAATATTTCGGATTGCGAGCGTCGACAAAGCCGACATTGTTGGAAATATTTCCCGCCTGTAACAACAGATTACGCATACCAAAAGAAATGATCATCAACATTGACGCCGTCACCAGCCGACCGGTGGCTAGTGTGCCGGCAATGGCGACCATCTCGAAAATCGCCATCGGCGACTTTTGTTCAGTCGCTTCAGAATGACGCATCGTTTTAATAAAATGGTAAGCGTTATAACTAAGTAGCGGAACACTAAGCAGTACCACCGGCGTGTAAAACAAACTGCCTGACGCGGATAAGGCCAACGTATACCAAGATACGCGTTGGTAATGATTCAGCTCGCCTACGTCATCAAACTCTTTCTTACTATTTTCCAACAGTGCTCCGATTTTTATCGGCTTGGCCTTCGATGAAGTCAGCAGTCTAGGCGTACCCAGTTGTTTCCGATGCGCTTTTTTATACTCCCGCCAAACAGCCCCTACCACTCCACCGATCGCCAACGGTAATATTATGCCAAAGTGGATCATGCATTTATCTCGTCGCCGGTACAGACTGGTTGCTTGCCCTGACTATCTAACTCGTTACCGTTCGCGTTATTTTCAACTTGCAGCATTTGTTCAGGGTGTCGTAGCTTTCACTTCGGATTCGGATTCGGATTCGGATTCGGATTCAGGTTCAGGTTCAGGTTCAGGTTCAGAATCAGTCTGGCTGGTTATGCTGCTCTTTAACTCATCGCGGAGGTTAGCAACAAAGGTTTTGCCGGTCGCAATTTCTCGTTTGAAAAATGCCTGCGCCTGTTTCGGGTCGAAATCCTCGAGTGTTCCGCCTTTTTCAAAGTGCATGATAAACACTTGACCGACGGCGTAGGTTACCGCTCCGGCAAGAACGCTCACGCTAGCGCTTCCCGCCAAAGTACCGATACCCGGTATTATTTTTGCGAAACTGCTCAATCCAACAACGCTCAAAACCGGTATGGCGCCACCTGCCAGAGACGTCAGTAACGACCGCAGGTTGGTTTCGTCCGACGGCACGCCGTAAAATCGACCCAAACTGCCCAGCATGTTCATCTGAGTAACGCTGAGCGCGGCGAGATCAAAAAAGGGTACTGGCACCAGCCCTAAAGTCATGCTGGCGATAATATGATTCTTGACAATACCGTTGGCGATGACCTCTTGTGCTTCAGCGGCCTCCAGCTGCAGCGTCTGAGTGGTCTGTGAGGCACTCATATTATCCGTTTGTTCAGAGAATGCTGTCTGGTGACTGCTTTCATCTTGATCATTTACAGATGCTTGGGCCATATGAGGCTCCCCGTGACGGTATAGTTTGTAATGAGAGTATCGATTAGCGCGTATTTAGTCAACGAAAAATACAAAGAATTACCAAGAGATTCAACATGATATTTATATTCGTTGCCCATCCGTAGGGCGTCAAAGAGCCCGTCTGATATCAGCATATATTGTCATTGCCTGCGCTGCCGCTACTCGTCAGATTTTTTCTGCAGATCGTTGTTTTTCTCACTCTGAGATTGTGGTATTGCGTGCAGAAAGCCGCTTGCAAAGCCCAATAGCACTTTGGTTAAGTATTCACCGCTCGTATCTGTGAGCGCAGGTGCGTGCTGCTGAGCGACACGCTCAGCAGTGGCCATAGCCGGCCTTCTTTTCCCCGTCCGTGGCTCACTACTTCCCGGGCCGTTCTCCTACTCGCAATCAGCGCGACACTTATCATTTTTTATTCTATTTTTTCCAATTGTTTATTAGATTTTTTTTTACGATAAGTCAGTAACGGCGTCATCGAATTGATCGTCCCGGTAGCCAGACTAACCACATACAGGACCAGAGAACTGTATATGCCGAAATGAAACAAAAACACGCCCGTCACGCCTAACACACCGGGAATCAAAGCCGACGCAAAGCTCTTTCTCATATTTTTATCCAGGCCCTCAGCGAGCTCAAATAATTGGGGCAGCTGGCTCAGGTTTTTATCCATCAGGATAATACCCGCAGTATCGGTCGCCGCGGTAGAGGCGCCTTGTAGAGAAATCGAAACGTTGGCCGTTTTCAGGGCGATCGCGTCATTAATACCATAAAACAAACCGACCGGCCCTGCGCTTTCAACTGCTCGACCAGCTTCGCCTTGTTCTCGGGCAGAGTTTCCGCGAAGTATTCATCGATGCCCAGCGAACGGGCAAGGTGGCCGGTCGGTTTCTCGTGATCGCCGGATATGATGCATAATTTCAGATTTCTGTGGCGCAGCTTTTTAATGACCGCCTTCGCTTCCGGTCTTATCGTGGAATGCAGCTCCACGGCGCCGGCCAAGATTCGATCGACGGCGACATAAACTAGCGAATATCCGTTACTGTTACAACGACGCTGTAATTCGCCGATGTCCGGCGATAGTTGAATGTCCTCCATTTGCATAAACCGCAGACTGCCGACGTGAACGGTTTGTTGATCCAGCTCGACTTTGATGCCAAATCCTATGTCGTAACGGGCGTTATCGATAGACGGGAGTGTCAACTTGCGCTCGTTGGCCGCCTGTAGAACAGCCTTGGCGATAGGATGCGCCTGTTTGTACTCGGCGGCGGCGGCCAGCCGCAGCAACTCGTCCTGATCAACGTCGCCCCAGACATGAATACACCCGACATGCGGCTGCTCTATCGTCAGCGTGCCGGTTTTATCGAACACGACGGTGTCCACGCCGCTCAACAATTCTAATGACCGACCGTCTTTAATCAGGATGCCCTGATCAGTCGCCAGCTTTAGAAAATTGAGTACGCCCAGCGGTGCGACTACTCGAATGATTTCTGAAAAGTTACAGGACACCACTGCAACGCCGCTGACGGGTCCCAAGGTGGCCAGCGCGACGCCGCCGGCCATCAACGTCGGCGGGGCGAGCCGGTCGGAAAGTTTGATGCTCTTAGCTTCCACCGAAGAGCGAAAATCAGCGGTATTTTGCAGAATTTCGCCAATCTGCGCGGCGACCGTTTCTTTGCCGCATTTTTCGACTCGGACATGAATTCGGCCTTCTATAACCACCGTTCCGGCTAATACCGGATCGTTGATATTTTTCTCGGCAGGTTGTGATTCGCCGGTCAGTGCGTGTTGATCGATGGTCGCATACCCGTCGCTGATAACGCCGTCTATCGGAATCAATTCTCCGGCGTGAATGACGATGATGTCGCCTACGTCCAGCGCTTCAAATGGGAGCTCTATTTCAGTTCCGTCTTTGATCAGCCACACGGAGCGGGGTTGTTCGCCGAAGATGTTGCCTAGCTGCCGCTTAGATTTGTCCTCGGTTTCCATCAGTAATTTTACGGCCGAAAAATAAACCAGCGTCACCAGGCTGCTGGCGAGATAGTACCGGGTGGCCAGGCCTCCGGTGATGGCTATACTGTCGATCAGGCTCGCTTTGATCTGCCCTCTAAGCAGGTTGCGCCAGGCGGATTTAAAAATTGGGCGGCTGCTGTAAACTACTAATAAAACCGCCGGGACTATCAACGGTGCGTACAGAAAATGCCCAAACAGCGCAAATCCGAGGCTGGCCGAAGACGTCTTTAAATAATGATTAACCTCTTGTTTTTCGTCGCTTTTTTCAACTAACGCCTGACTGGGAACAACGGCGGTTTGCGCTTGGTGTGCGTCGCCAGCCGAACGTTTCTGTTTGCCCACCAGTTTGGCTTTGCGCTTTCTGAATTTTTTTAATCCGGCGAGAACAATACCAGAACCGATGATGCTGCCACCCATAACGATCAGGGGTATCATAAGAACTTCATGTTCGCGAAGAGAGCAGCGGCTGCTCTACGAACTCCGCATCCGCGCGCTGCCCCAAGACCTCGACTGCCGGTGCGGTATAACCGTTGAAGGCGCTTTCCAGGCTATAACCGTAAGCGCCTGCATTTCTGAATAATAACCGATCACCTATCGAAACGGGCCGTGGCGTTGTTATAGTGAATAGCTTATCCATGGCGTCGCAAGTCGGGCCGGCCAGCATATAAACGTATTGTCTGTTGTTGATACCGTTCTTGCTGGCACTGTTCTTTCCTTGGTGAATCTGAAAACGTGCCTGCAGGCTGCCGCACGGGGCCGGTAAAACATCGACCGGGTATTGGATGCCGTCGATGGTTTCAAACAGGCCGTTGAAAACGCCCGCGTCCAAGAACAGCCAAGTCTGACCGTCCGGGCGTTCGGCTATACCGGTGACCGACGTGAGCAGCGAGCCGGCGGTTGCTGCAATCGCCCGGCCAGGTTCCAGCACCAGGTGCCGGACGCGGGGCAGAAATCTGCGGATCGCGGCGTGGACGGTTTTCGCGGTATCGGTCAACGACGGTTGTGGGTCGTTTTCGTAGGGCGCCACGAATCCGCCGCCAATGTTGAGAAAATCAATGCCGAAGGTTTCGCGAGCCGGATTCCAGATCTCTGCGACGGTTTTGATCGCGTTCTCCCAGGTATTCAACTTCAGGCACTGGGAGCCAATATGGAACGTGAACCCGACGGGTATGAGCCGTTGTTGTTCGGCGTAATACATTAATTGCATAGCCGTGTCGGGCTTTACTCCGAATTTCCCGGACAGTGGAATTACGGAACCGCTGTTATCCACATCCAGACGGAGAAACACCTCGATCGGCGTTTTGGTTACCGTACTGTTGTTAAAAAAGGCCAATTTGTCGATTTCCTGTCGCGAGTCGCAGGCGAAGCGTCTTACGCCGCTTTTTAACGCGAACTGAATTTCGTCCAGGGATTTTATCACATGAGAATAGACAAATTTTGTCGGACAAACCCGCAACGCCAGTAGTTGTTCCAGATGTCGACGCGAAACGACGCAGAAGTGAGCCCCTGCCTGATGCAGTGCGACACTGAGTGCGGGATGGGGGTTAGTTTTAAACGCATAGGCGATATCTGCGTCTTCAAACAGGTGCTTAAACTGCCGGTAATTTGCTACTGCCCTATCCGGGTCGAATAACCAGCACGGTGTGTCGAGCGCAGAATAATCGATCATTTTTTATTGCCTCAAGAGTGCGGCGCTCAGAAGTATGATTGCAGTTCGCCGCGGCGGCGCACATCCAGTGTGGCGCAGTGAAAGCCGCCCAGATAAGGGTAATAGTTTTCAAAGGTGCAGGGAATGGGTTTGAAACCCCACTGTTTTAAGATTTTAATAAACGGCTCTTGAGTCTTTTCCACGATCACCCGCTCTTCATCCAGCATTAATACGTTGATAGCTATCCATTTGCTGACCGCTGCTATCGGGTCGCTATTAGGGACAGGCTCCGGTGCGATCATGATGTCCCAGTTCTTCAGGACCGAAGGCAGTTTTTTCACATCAATGTAGTCAGGGCTGATCACCACCTTGCCGGGCGCCAGCGGCATAAACGTGGTATCGATGTGAATCGCTTCGGGATTTTTGGTTTCCAGTACATGAATGCGGAACTGGTCGCCGAGGTGGCGTTCCAGCCACAGAATACCGAAGTCGTTAGTAACGTGGCTGCGCTGGACAAACAAATCGCGGCCGCAGCGCACAAAATCAGCGGCGTCGAAGACCGGTTCGAACTCGGTCAGCACGTAGTCTATCGGCTGGCCAGGTTCCGGGAAACGGTGATCAGTCTTGTACAGATCGTCTGTTAACTGCGGCTTGGGCGCCGCCGTCCAGCGCGCGCCGCTTAGCAGGTATTCTTTGAACAATGAGCGGTACGCCCAGCTTTCGAAATAGCGGCCGCGGTCGGCCATCGGGGTTTCTATGATTTCATCGCCGACGATCAGAAACGGGTCGCGCGGATTCGCCGCGCAGAAACCATGTCCTGTCGCCCAATTCGGTGAACCGTAGCCGGCGCTGTAATCAACAATATCCGGGCGGCGAACGGTAACGCCTTCTGACTCCAGAATATGAATCAGTCCGTCCAAATCCTTCTGCGCGGCAACCGCCATAGGGTCGGGATAAAGTAATCCTGCGCCACCAGCTTTGGCGATAACGTCGTCCCACTCGCCGGGAGGTACAGTATGCGTATTTATGGTATCCCAGGAAGGCACGATAGCGCCTTCAAGCCTACCGACTATAACCTCTTCAAGAGGATCCCATTCGTTACAGCTCCAAACTACAGACATAAGACAAAATCCTCACAATATTATTATTGGCTCGACGGCGATGCGCTGCTGCCTGCTGCGAGAAAAACTTTAACCCGGTTGCACGCCACGAAAAACCCGAAAGTGCTAAAACTACTGGTTCGGATTAATAGCCATAAAGGTTACGAAAGCAGTGTTGGCATTAACAATCTCGATTTGCTCAAAACCTGCGTTCTTCAAGGCATTCAAATACCACGTAAAAGGGTAAGTGACGAGTACCCCGGCAATTTGCTGTGCCTTCTTTGCGATTTCGGCTTCGGTGACACCTTTTGCACGTTTGTAGTCATAATACAAATCATGGGTACACTCGCTGCTAGAAACCTTATCAGATAGAATCAAAATACCGCCCGGTATCATTGAACGTTTGATCGCTTCAAGGTAGGCCAATGGATTGTGGATGAAGTGTAAAGTCCAATTGCAAAGTACATAGTCAAAGGGAGCGTGCTCCTCTGGGAAATGCTCTGAGTTGATGATGGTCGCTCGATCAAAGGACTTGGCTATCATGTCCGCTGACGATTCTACGCCGTAGATCGCTCTGTAGCCTGCCTGGTGAAGCTGCCTCAGGGTTTCGCCGGTAGCGCTGCCCACGTCTATCACTTTTGGCTGTTTAAGTTTGCCTTTGCCAATGACTCGTACGCAAAGATCGATAACACGTAGGTAATCAGGTATTTCACGCCGCGCAATTCCGTCGAAAACTTCGGCGATCTGTGCATCAAATTTCCATTGCCCTGGCGCGGCCGTGCTGCGCAATGCTTGCGACTGCGTCTGAAATTCCTCGGTTCGCGCTTGGGCAACGGGATCATTGATCCACGAGCGTTTTTTCCCAGATTGCTCTGGTAAATTACTTTCTAAGGTAGTCAGCGGTTTCTGTTTCTCATCGCGAAAATACCGCACTGCAAAACGTACTTGTAAATCGCTAGTTCCCAATACGCTTTCGTCATAGACAACCGTGTCAGGTCCTAGCGGAAAAGAAAGCTTATTTTCTTTTTTAGCAAAACCGTTTAAACGAAACAAAATGTCCAGGGCGGACATGGACGTGGTAGCGGAAACACCCAGCATAGACTGATCACCGTTGTCGAGATTCACTTCTTGATCGGTGACATATTCTGTTATGGCGGCATCGATTGGCAACTTTCCTGAACGCGTGCCTGGAGGGTAGTTGGTTTCAACAACGACCTGTTGTTTAGAAATCCGGCAGGCTTGATCAAGGATCCGTTTGGTATCAACAAAGTGATAAAGCATTCCTGCAATCAGTACAATATCGAACGACCGATCAGCGGCTTCGAGTAGGTAGCTGGTTACGTCCTGGTGAACAATCTCCGCGCGGTCTTTCCAGTGTGACAACATCTGGCGAGATTGGATAACGTAGTTTTGTTGAACCTCAATGCCCGTGTAACTTTCAGCGCCGTACCAAAGCACCCACTGACCTGCCGCGCCGTAACAAGATCCAAGGTCTAGTATTTTTTTCCCTCGGACCAAGCTCTCTGGTAACAAGACGCCAAATTTAGTTTCCAGAAACGCTTTGCCGACTGGGTTGAAGCTGCGCTTGCGGCGATTATCCTCTCGATAAAATACAGGGTGTCCGTCGAAGGGTAGTTCTTTCTTCAGCACGATGTCTTCTGTCACATCAAATTGCGTTTCCATTATTTCTCCAACTATCTGGTAAACGGATGTAAATATCTTGCTGGCAACTGCCAGGAAGTTGTATTCGGTCGAAAAATCTAGATTTTAGATCGATCTGAGAGTCGATCTACTGGCTGCAGCGTTTGTTGGTGACGTACGAGTGGCCACATGGAGCTACCAAAGCCTGCCAATACACTGGCAGCACTTAAACCCATGGAAACTGCCAGTCCGAACTGGGGCACAAAGACCAATCCGAGATTCGCCACAGACGGTAGTATGATCATTCCAGAAGTGGTTTTCACGTTTTTTTCGTACTCTCTGGCCAGTTGAAATAGATTACAGAGGCGATGTAAGTTTTGATCCATCAGAATAACTTCAGCGGTATCAGTGGCGACACTGGACGCGCCGCGCAGCGAAACTGAGACGTTGGCTTCCTTTAACGCAATCGCATCATTAATGCCATCACCGATGTAGCAAACCGATCGCCCCTCACGCTGAAGTTTTTTAATCAGTTCCGCTTTGTTCTCCGGAAGCACTTCGGCATGATAATTATCGATGTTTAGTGCTTCTGCCAACATTCTGGTTGGCGCCAGATGATCACCAGAAATGATATGCAACGACAACCCCAGTTCGCGAAGCGTTTGAATCACCGACTCGGATTCGGGGCGAATGCTGGCTTGCAATTCGATCGCACCTGCAATTGTGCCATTGACGCTAACAACAATCAGGGAGTTACCCAGTTCGTGGCATTCCGCCTCTTGTTCCGATAGCTCCAGCGGAATGTCAAACCCTTGCTGTCGGGCATAACGCAAACTACCCACTTGAATCTGCTGATCACCTACGACCGCTTCCAGTCCGTAACCCACTTGATAACTTGCTTCAGTGCTTTCTTCAATTGTCAGATTGAGTTTTTCCGCCTCACTGCAGATCGCTTTGGCAACCGGGTGGCTTTGTCTGGATTCTACAGCTGCCGCCATAGAGAGGATGGTAACGGTCTTCCAATCCCTGAATGCAGTAACACCGGCAACACTCGGTGTCTCCAGGGTGAGAGTTCCTGTTTTATCAAAAACAACAGTGTCTACCTTTAGTACTTTCTCCAGCACTAATCCCGATTTTAGCAACAGTCCTTTTTGCGCGGCCAGGTTGAGGTAAGTGAGCGTGCAGGTTGAAGTTGCTAAGGTTAAGCGATAACGGAAGTGAGAATTGATGACAATCAGCGCGGTAGTCGGCCCGGCCAGGGCAAGTGCAAGGACACTTAGGCCCAAGGTTGGCACAACTGTTTGGTCAGTGATTTTTTCAGCCCACAGCTGTTTGTTGGTTTTGAATTCAATCGTTTTATTCAGTATTTGACCGATTCGAGCAGAGGCAGTTTCTTCACCTGTTTTTTCAACCTGAATCTGGATAGCCCCTGTTAAAACAATAGTGCAGGCATAAACCGTATCGCCAGCATTTTTATCCGCCGGTTGTGATTCGCCGGTTAGCAAGTGTTGATCTACTGCGGCATAACCTTCTATAACGCGCCCATCGACCGGTACAGACTCACCCGCCCTGACAACCACAATGGTATCTTTTTGAATATCGCTAATCGACAGTTCGATCTCCACGCCGTTAACAATGGCCCATGCCGTGCGAGGCTGATCACGGAATACGTCAATAATATTCTTTTTTGATTCGTGTTTTACCCGCTTGACAAGTTGTCGGTTCAGTAAGTACAAAGAAATAAAAAAATGACCAACAAGATAATAACCTTGGTAGAACATGCTGGTTGTAAAGATGGCCATCAACGGATCAACACTAATGCGACCACCTCTTAACAACACCTTTGCGGTATTGAAATATACGTCTCGTGTAAGGTAGAGCGCCCCCGGAATGCTCAAGAAAGCCAAAGGTGGATAAAACAAACTTCCGGCAATAGCAATGACCGAGGAGCCCGCAAATATCGATAGAGTTCTTTTGAGTTCGCGTTTTTCTGAGAGAGCATTTGAATCTGCTTTCTGGTCAGGGGACTCAGCATTATAAGTTTGCAGTGATTCTTTGTGAGCTCTGACAGGGGCTAATGCACTTTTAACTACCGCCAATGCCGAGCTATTATTGCCTAGCGCTTTACTAGTGGCAGCAACTGTTCCCGAGATGTGCGCGTTTCGTTTCAGCCTGCTGCGCTTCCAAGAAGCTACCGTGCCGGCGACCACTAGAAATTCAACGATCATCGCTAAATCCTATCGCCTGTCGGATCGGTGCGTGATCATGCGCAAAAAGAATCATTCCGAAATTCATTGATAAACGTCTGACAATAAGACCGTTACCGCCACACAGATAAGTTTGACAGCTAATTACTGACATGCGATATATCTCACCAGCGCCAATTGCGAAAAAGGGATTGGCCGTCGTTTCCTCGTCCGGGATTGGGGGGGGGCGGCGCTGTCCTGTGCGAATCGGCGCAATCGCCGTCAATAAAGTCTCCAACGCCAGTAGAGATAAGCGCAACAACTGCTTTTTAATTGAGGCCAGACGCGAGAAATACAGCCCGTTTTCGGGCTGTGGGTTGCAGATACGCTTTCTGGTTCTCGGTGGTGTCAGGCACCAACACCGTCGCGTCATACGCGATCTATCATTCAAACACGTCATAAAGTCTATCATTTCGGTAAGAGCGTCCTACTCTACGAGGCTGGAAACGACGGTGGAAACACCCAACATGGCTATACCGTTGCGCCAACCGTGCCGCAAGATCCATGTAAATTATCACAAACAGCGTATCCCCAACGTCGATATTGGATATATCCTATGTAAAGTTTCAATTATTCAACTTCTTTTCAACACTTTCTTGCTCTACGGCGAAGTAAGCGCACCATAGCGCCCATGGTGACAAGTGTTGACGAGCCAGGGATCATGACGGTTCCAATTCACATCGTCAGGAACGTGCCGCATGTCATCATCACCCAAGTTTACCGCCTCTGAATGGGATGCCTGGATTGACCAGTATCTGGCTTCAGGATTGTCACAAGGTGCCTTCTGTGAACGCGAAGGTCTTTCCCGATTCGTGTTTGCAAAGCGTTATCAGAACAGCGAACGATTCGCTGGCACGCGTCGTCAGCCCGGAGCCACTGTCAAGAAGAAGAAAGACACCAAAGAGGTATCGGCGTTTCGCCCGGTTCAGCGAAAGTCCAGCTCTGTGATTGATCAACACCATACTCCGCAGGTAACCCTTCATGTAGGTGCTGACATCCGACTGGAGTGCAGCGCCAGTGTCGGTATCGATGCCATAATGCGCATGGCTCAAGAGTTGCGATCATGAGTACACGTTGGACACCTGAGCGTGTTCTGGTTTATCGCCATCCAGTCGATATGCGTAAGCAGATCGACGGCCTGTCGGAACTGGTGGCTGCCGAGTTGGAACAGAACCCAGCTGATCGCACGGCTTACGTGTTTATCAGTCGCTGTTCAAAGCGTGTCAAGGTGCTGATCTGGCATCTGAATGGTTACTGGTTATTGTATAAACGCGTTGAGAAACAGCGCTTCCACTGGCCCGACTGGTTTGATGAAAACCAGACGCTGGAGCTAGATCAGGAGCAGCTGGACTATCTGCTCGATGGTTATAATCTCAACGGTATGCGTCCACATCGCGAACAGGTATATGCACGTCACTTCTAGACATGCGGACACAAGATTACTGTATGGGCTTGTAGTATTATCGTTTGCGTGAACACCACACTCCCCCCATCCGAGATCAACGACATTGAGCAATTGCGCGACCGGCTTGTCGTTGCCGAGCTTAGTCTTGCCACCAAGATAAAACTGATCGATAAGCTTGAGCAGATCGTTGCAGACTTGGCCCAGCGTCACTGGGGACGTTCATCTGAAAAGCACCCGGGTCAAGTGGAACTGAGTCTGTTCAACGAGGCCGAACTTGCCGCCATGCAGGCCACGCTTGATGACGAGTCTGACAGTGATGGTGATCAGACAGATGATCCGTCCGCCAATGCGGGGGATGAAGGTAATGGCTCGGATGAGGACGAAGCACCAGCGCCTAAACCAAAACCGGGTAAGCCGCGTCGACGTCGTCAATTGTCCGATGATCTTGAGCGTGTTCGTGTCACACACGAGCTGGACGAAGAGCACCGTCGTGGTGAATGCGGTGAGCAGCTTATGCCCATTGGCGAGGAGGTGACCGAGCAGGTCGGAGTGATCCCTGCACGTCAGTTTGTTATCCAACACGTGAAGGTCAAATACGCCTGTGCCTGCAAGGAGTGTGGTGTAAGAACTGCCCCGATGCCATTGCAACCTTTGCCAGGCTCACAAGCTAGCCCCTCGATACTGGGTTATACGATGGTGGCTAAATTTCTGGATGGCTTGCCACTGTATCGCCAGGAGAAAATCTGGGCGCGTGAGGGGTTGGATCTGTCCCGCTCGAAGCTTGCCCGCTGGTTGATTGATAGCGCCAGCCTACTTCAACCCCTGTACAACCTGATGCAGGAGGCATTCTTCGCCTACGATATCGCGATGTCTGATGACACCGGGATCCAGGTACTCAAGGAGGATGGACGATCGGCCAGTAGCCGCAGTGCGTTGTGGATACGCCGGGGCGGTGCCCCTGACACACCGGTTGTGCTACTGGACTACAACGTGTCCAAGGGTTCAGCTGTAGCCTCGACATTACTGGAAGAGTTCAAGGGATATCTGGTGGTCGATGCGGCACCGAGCTTCAATGCCATTGTCAGCAAAAACGAACTGAACACCGTGCTTTGTAATGATCATTGTCGGAGAAAATTTGTCGAAGCCGGGCGCAACGCACCCGTGAACAAGAAGAAAGGATCAAGTGAAGAGTGGGTCGCAACCAAGGCTGTCGCCTTCTACAAGCAGCTGTATAAAATTGAGAAAAAGATCCGTGAGCTGAAGCTACCACCTGATCAATGTCTTGAAAAGCGGCAGCGGGAGGCGTTACCGATCTGGGACACATTCATGGAGTGGGCTAAACAGGTGCAGACCCTGGGGGTACGGCACGCCAAGACCAGTGGGGCACTCAATTACCTGATCAAACATGAAGCGGGGCTGCGCCGATATTGCATTGATGGACGGTTACCCATCTCGAACATACTCACTGAGCATGTGGCCAAGACCGTGGCCCTGGCACGCAAAAATTTTATGTTCGCTGATACACCGGCCGGTGCGACCTCGAGTGCCTTGATCTATAGCATTTTGGAAAGTGCAAAAGCTAACAACCACAACCCGCTTCACTACATGACGGTCGTACTGGCTGGTATACCCAATGCCAAATCGATAGAGGATATCGAAGCGTTGCTGCCTTGGAATCTGAGCGTAGATCAAGCCAAAAATCTGTACTATGCCCAACCAGCGCCAGATCGAAAAAAATCAGACTGACCTGAGTAGCACAAGACTGGGCGTGGTGGTCCGCTTACTTTGAATTGAGACATGGCGAGCGCTGCACACAAGGTGTCCGGCAGTGTAAAACGGACACTACCCTGTCGCCGAGTGTCGGTAATCTTGGAGAATTGCTCTCGCACGATCCTGATCAATCCCGGAGCCGGAAGATCCTTGCGCAGTGTAGCCAATTGTGAAGCCATGGGTGACAGACTCTCAACGGTGTTTCCATTGAGCGTAGGTTACGAAAGGCTACTTGTCAGAAGTCTGCAACCCGTTGATACTCAAGTGCGTTTTCACTGGCCAGGAACTGCTGCTCACGAGTTAAGTAAGTGCTATTCATCTTAAGACTGCTCTTGAAAAAAGAAACAAGAATTAAGACGTTTGAGAAATTTCCCTCGAACATTATATACTAGCTGGGCACCCACTGCCAGGTGATGATCCTTCATAAGTCGAGTTTCAAATTGCCAAGATTTTTCCATGTATTTGGTCTGCTCAGCAGCTTCAATACACAACAACCAGGTTGAGTTCGCAGCCTGTATAAATGTAAATTCCTGCAATGACATGGATAAGCCCAATCCTTTGGCTTTGACGTATGCTTCCTTCAATGTCCAATAGGTAAAAAAACGACTCTCCTTTTCTTTAATACTATTGATCGATCGCACGTTGCGAACTTCCAATGGTGAAAGTGCGTACTGACACAAGGCATTTAAGTCAGCTAGTGACCTATTCTTTTCAACGTCTATACCAACTGGGTGTTCATGGCTAACTACACAGGCAATCATTCCTTGTGTATGTGATAGGCTAAATTGCAATTGTTGGTCGCTGGAGTTCGAGATATGTGGCTTGCCATAGTGATTCGTTTTGAACCGCCACTCAGCAGGCTCCACTGAAGCGTATTTGCTTAGCGTACGACGTAGGAAAATATGAGAAGCAACATAGAGGTCTCGGTCTGTAGAAAACTTGAAAGCCTTCGCTCGCGCAGACTCTGTGCTATCTAATAAACTAGGCTCAGTTATCTCAACTTGCTCGGGCTTAGCAAGATGGATGTAAACAGTTGACTTATTCTCCATGACCGCTTACATCAACGCCAGCTTTAAGCGATGAATGATATCGTCACGCTGCTGGTTCAGAAAAAAAATGATCACCTTCATATTGGACTTGCTGAAAGATGGCAGAAGTCTGTTTGTACCAGTTAAAAAGGATATCTGGGGGAACGATTCTATCATCTCCAGCGGATAATGTAGTAATAGGGCAAGGCAAAGGCTCCTCTTGCTGATAGCGGTAGGTCTCATGCAAGCTGAAATCAGCTCGTAATAACGGTAAAAACAAAGCCCTTAACTCCTGGCTGCTAAGTATCGCCTCCGGTGTGCAAGTATACTCGCGTAGCCCTTTAATAATGTCAGCTTCAGGCAGATGGTGCAGATTAGGGTGAAGGTTTGGTAATTCAGGTGCGCGGAAAGCAGAGATAAAAAGATGTTTTGGCAAAGGCAACTGCTGTCGATGTAGCGCACGACATAATTCAAATGCTACTAAACCACCCAAGCTGTGTCCGAAGAATACAAAGGGTTTATCCAACCATGGACTGATGATTGAAAGCAATTGCTTCACTAACGATGCCAGATTACTGAAAGGCTCTTCTCGCAAACGGTCTTCCCGACCAGGCAGCTGCACTCCAATGAAATCAATTTTGTTTTCACTGAAGGTTTGACCCCACTTAGAGAAAATGGAAGCGCCTCCACCAGAATATGGAAAAGCAAATACACGGGCCTGACTATACTGTGGAAGTCCATAGCAACTGAGCCAAGAATTGATCGAAGTGATATCGGTCATGATTAATAGGCGCCCATTATCCCCGCTAAAGGATAGTTTCAGTTCTATATTATAACTTACTTTCCGCAGGTAACAGAGGGGACTTATTTCGATTTATTCGATGGCAAGATTCTGATTTTCATATAGATTTTCTCACTCAATGTGGTGCCTCGAATACGTTCAAATCTCCCACCGATGCCATTTGGCGAATACAAACCTTCAGGTGACATAGTTTCTCTGCCGCGCTGTCTTGTCCACGATCCTTGCTTCCAGTTCCTTGGCAGTCTGGTTGATCTGTTTCTCCAGGGTTCGTAGCTCCTGACGGTTTCTTCGAAACCGTTTGTAGTTCTCGGTCATCTCCCTTGCCCATTCAACATCCTGCGCTTTAACCGCATTGGTTCGTGAGCGTCCGTCTTGCGAGTAGTTGATGGGATTAAGCGGGTGCCCGCTGCCCTGTGCGCACCAACAGTTGGGTGCGCCGCACTTGCGATGCACAGTACCAAAGCTGCCTCGGATCATGGCTTGTGTTTTCAACAACTCGCCGATGATGCGTTTGCGCCGTTGTTCAAGTTTTCTGATTTTTTTGGGTATAGACATCTGTACAATATAGTATTCACTAAGGTACAGATGTCAAGTGAATCAATCCATGAGCACTGTGACCGATATCCCCGATCAACTGCGACGCAAGCGCGAAGGGGAAATGCCGCTGCTACATCACCTGGCTAAACGTCTGCGCTTCGATGAGCTGCTCTCCAGCCAAATCAGTGCTCATGGCAACTAGAATATTTCGGCGGCACGAAGCCTCCTGCTGCTCGTGTTCAACATTACCTCGGGCCGTATGACGCTGTATGAGCTGTCGCAGTGGACTATCGATTTTGATGGTCGGTTGATCGGCCAGGACAGTGAACTACCCGAGAACCAATTCAACGATGACCGTTACGCACGGGCGCTCGATAAGCTCTACCTGGCCGACAGAGCCAGCCTGCTGACCGATCTGGTGCTTGCCATGGTCAAGGCACTGCAACTGGACTTGTCACAACTGCACAAAGACTACACCAGCATCAAGACGTGCGGATCGATGCCCGGACGGAGCAACTCCGGCTTACAGTTCCTGCGTGGACACAGCAAGGACCATCGACCTGATTTGAAGCAGATTGTGTTTTCCTTGAGCCTCACAGCAGACGGTGCGATACCGATTCACTGCAAGTGCTATGCAGGGAATCGTACCGACGACACCACCCATATCCAGACCTGGAAGCAGTTGCTCAAGCTTGCTGGCGTGGCCGATTTTTTCTATGTCGCTGACTGCAAGGTCTGTACGGACAAACAATTGGAATTCATCACTCGACACGAAGGACGAGTCGTCACCTTGATGCCGGACACCTGGTCAGAGGCGAAGGCTTTGACGCAGGCATTACGCGATTCAAAAAAGGCGAAGAAAAGGATCCTGCGCAAGCTTCCGCCCTACAGTGACAACGAGTATGAATCGTTCTTCTGCTATGAGGGCACACACAAGACTTCAAAGCGCGGCTACACCCTGCATTGGATTTACTCCACCGAGAAAAGGCGACGTGATCGCAAGGCGCGCGGATCCAACGCCTCCCCGAGTGCGGCTTGCGCGCCAAGGTCGCCCAAACGTTGGAACTGGTGGAACTGGGCGCGCAGAGTGATCGTTCGGTCACCATGATGTCGGGCGGACAGACGCAGCGAGTCGCCCTCGCGCGAGCCCTGGTCAATGAGCCAAAGGTTCTGCTATTGGACGAACCGCTGGGTGCGATCGACGTTCACCTGCGCAAACAGATGTAGGAACAGCTGCGGGCATTGCAATAGCGGGTTGGCACCACCTTCGCGCTCGTCACGCACGATCAGGATGAAGCACTTGCGCTAGCGCAGCGGATCGTGCTGCTGCGTTCCAGCAGCATTGCCCAGATCGGCACACCGCAGGAGATCTACGAACGTCCCGCGAACGGTTTCGTTGCCGACTTCATTGGCGATACGAACTTCATCGACTGCGTCGCCGAAGTCGCGGTTGGCAATGAGCTGGCGGTGAGTTTTTCCAACGGAATGCGATGGCAGCTACCCCATTGGGGCGCTACGGTCTTCGCACCCAAATCCGAAGCGTCCGAGGTCTTGCGCCCCTATCTTGTGATGATCGACACGCCCGGTTCCGATCGTATTTCCGGTCAGATCACCGGGAAACTTACCACGGCAGCTATTGGCACTACACCGTTCGTACTGCTAGCGATCGGGTTGTTCAGGTCGATGCGGAAACCAAGCTTTCCGGAACCCAGAGTGTAGAAATGGGTCTTGCGATCAAACCAGGACAAGGATCGCTCGTCTCGCGTCGAGACCAGGAAGCTTGAGTATGAAAATATCGTGTATTTGAGTCAAGTTTTGGATCAAGCTGCAGGCTGCACCTCCTGAAGTAGTTCACCAATGGCACGATCGAGTTTGGCGATGGGGTTGCGCGGAGTGGAAGGCGTGTTTTCATCGTGAACGTAAGAGAATGCTGGGCGTAGTGCTCGTGCATAGATACGTGTATAGAAATGCGCGGCTGTGGTGCCCAGCTCGGTGAGCTTATAACGGTGGGAACCCGGAACGCGTTTGATCAGACCATGCAGGCGCAATCGGCGTAGATCATAAGTCATTTTCCCCTGAGTGTATTGCTCCAGCTCCAGGCCGAGCAGGTGTGCCATCACCGGTCGCAGATCAGCGTGTCGTAGACCTTGGGGCAGCAGAGTGAATTGACATAATGAATGCATCAATGCCAACACACGTTTGCCCCCGAAGCGTAGCGCAGAAGCTCTTTGTTCATCCACCTGAATCGGTTGCGTGAGTTGCTGGAACCGATCCTCACCTATCAGACAGTCATGACTCAATGTTTGGACGCTCAACAGACGTCGGTTGGCACCAAAGCCAATTTGGCGTAGTTCGCCGAGATTTTTGAGTAAACGACCGACATTGAGAACGTAGGTATCGTTGATGATGGTCTCTGTACGCAGGGCTTGTTCTTCCTTGTGGAATTGCTTTATTCTGGAGCGCTTGTAGTCCACGTGTAATGTGGGTATGACTCCTCGGGTTAACACGCGGGTGCGAAACTGCCCCGGTGTCGAGCGGATAATACGCCGGGCGAAAATCAACTGGACCTTGTCAGGCCTGCCAATATCCAGATTCTCCCGGATCACTTCTTCGAAAAACTCTCGCCCACGCAAGGGCGATCAAGCACTTGGGTCAGTGCAAATTCAGCCTGAAAAATCGACAACTGATAACGGTAATCTTCGGCACGCTGCTGAGGTGAAAAAGGGTGTGGCAATCGGGCCAGCCACTTACGGAACACGGCGTCTATCTTCTTCTCGTTCAACGAATCAGCAATCTTCTGTGCTCGCGCGGGATCGTCGCAACGCAGGATGCCATTATCCAGCGCCTCGAATCCGATGCCACGTAGTTCCAGCTGACATTTGAGCCATTCATGACCATTGATGCACAGCTTCACACCAAAGGGGAAGTTGGAACAGAACTTGATGAACAGCGGGCCGAAGTCCTTGTCGTAAATGTAGAAGTAATACTGATTGACCATCGCTGTGAAGCGGAACAACCACGGGTAGGTGGCGCCGCTCTCGCTGCGCCGTCGCTCAGTGCGAAACACGCTGGCTTTCTCCTGAGCCTTGCCCACAAATAGCACTCCTTCCTCGTACTTGAACTCAGCCAGGTAGGCCTTGGCAATATCATCCTTTCGCTCGCCTTTGTTGAATCGGAGCAAATCCAGCTCCTCAACGGCCACGAATTGTTCCACAGCGTCGATGAACTGCCGTGTCATGGGTTCCAATTTGGATGTGGAGGCCATCGGGCAATCAAACTGCTGGCGGATGAAAAAAGCGGCAGCGGCACCTGTCTGTAGCCTTGGGACGTAGCCATTTAGATACATCCGGTCGATGCACTCAAGCTCATAAGTGACGTGGCTGTTGATGATATCGGCGACATTTTTGCGTATCACGACGGTGGGGTTCCCGGTATGCACCGGCCCTTCAAGGCCAAGAGATCCCTAGGATCCAATATAATAGGAGTGGGAGCAATCCCCCCACAATACCGGGACCCCACTAACGCGCAGTGACACGCCTGTCGGTTTGAGGCTTCGCCTCGCTAGTGCTCTGCCCAGACGACTGAAGCTGAACATACACCGAACGATTATCGTCTAAAGGTTGCGCGATCATGAGCATCCAACCGCCGTCTACCGACTCCGTCTTCTGGAACGATCGACTGATCGGCAAGAATCCGACCCTACAGCGAGCCGAACTCGACCGCTTCCTTAAGGTCAGTGGCATCACACTCAAAAGGGGACTGGCGTGGGTGCGTTACTCGAAACTAAGTACGCTTGTATTTCTTCAAGCAATGCAATTTTATTGTTGACACAAGGAGTACCCACACAGGTTACTTTTTAACTTTGTTAGCCGGTTGTAGAAAGATCCATAGCACGACTCCTAGCATAATGGCCAATAGCGCCCAGGTAAGCAACACGATATCTATGTATTCTTTTTGCGATTCTCTGGTGACGAAATCCTGCGGAAGTAAATCCAAATAGGCGCTGTGAACAGTGGTGCCTTGCGGGTCATTCTTCGTCGGTCCGACGAATAAATAAACACTGTTATTCAATGGAAGGTAGATCAAAGATTGTATCGTCTTAGGGCTCATGATTTCATATTGATCGTTCGCCGTATCGAATAAAATAGCCGAAATATCACTAATTTCAGCCGGTCGTTCTGAATCAAATTGCGCCAGTTCGCGCAGCCGTTGCCAACGCACGATATTTTTCACGTCTTTGCAATTATTCGTTAAGCTTGCCAGCATGTGGCAACCGACTACGGCAATTTGCTCTTTCCGCTCCCAACGCTCACCTCTATGGAGGGCGCTATCCCAGGTGCGCACGTTGGCGATTTTAGCTACTGTGTACTCCAGCACCTGAACGTTTTTATTGTCTGCCATCAGGAAACTATTGTCAAAGCCGTACACTTTAGCTGCCAAAAAGCGCGCGGCTTGCTTATTCGTGGCGGTAGATTCCAGCGCGGCTCGTAGCGCAAAGGTGATCGAGTTTACATCGTCCGGCCCGCGGTAAGCAGATCGGTATGGCGAGTGCGGTTCGGCGTCGAAATGCGACAGCAACAAACCTTGATCATTAAAGCCGGTAAGCGCCGAGATGATCCCTGCAAAACCGATACTGACCACTACCCGTTCTTGGTACTGGTATACGTTAATGGCCTGTAGTGTTCGCAACCCAGCTGCATTTTCCCAATCCTGATTTCTGCCCACTATTGGTCCGGCTTCCGCAGACGCCTCGCCCATGACACCGAAACCAATACCGTCAGGCGACAATCCGAAATCGGGCATCACGTTCAGCAGCCGATACTCGTCCAATGACAGCAAGCCGTCGCCAAGCTGATTCGTATGAGTTAACGACCAGGCGCCGGCAACACCCTTTAGCTCCTGCCGGTAGACCACGTCCAGGCTTTTAATGAGTTTAGGAAGATCTTGTCGGGCGATGTCATCAAATGCCGTCTGGCTGAGCGCGGTTGATAGATAGGCGTCATAGCGATACTCGACATCGGGGATCAACGCTTTGGCCTGCCTGCCGATTTGCAGGCCGACTAACAGCGGCGTCAGATCAGAGGCATCAACTTTGATCACCGGCAGCTTGACTTTCGCGTCAGCACAAGCGGCGAAGCTGGTGAGTGCAGCCACCAGACTACAACAAGTGAACATCAACAATCTGCAAAGCAGCGACCCTGCTGTCATCGGATCTCCCGTTCTTGCAGATTGCCAGCCTCTATTTGAAAAACCCTATCCGCAACATTAAAGTACCTGTCGTCATGAGTGACCAGAATCAGAGTTTTACCTTGCTGCTTTAACTCCGGAATGATGTCTTCATACAACCGCCGCCGGAACGCGGGATCTTGATCGGCTGCCAGTTCATCAAACACCAGTACCGGATGTTGTTGTAAAACGGCGGCAATAAAAGCCAAACGCTTTCTCTGCCCGGTAGACAAGTCAGTATTGGTAAATTGGCCGTCTTCAAAGTGAGTGACGTGATCAATTTCCATTTTTATCAACCAATCGTTGACTTCGCTCTCGACACCCTGCTGTAACCCGTACAGGCGATCGAACAGATGAAAATCGTCGAACACGACCGAAAACAACTGCCGATAACTTGGGTAATCCTGAGCATCGAGTAACTGCTGATCGACCCGGATACTGCCCTGGCTGGGACGATAAAGTCCCGTTAACAGCTTTAGCAATGTCGACTTACCGCTGCCGTTACCTCCGGTAATGAATATCATCTCGCCGCGATTGACGGTCAAGTTGCAAGGCCCGGCAGTAAATAGGGGCTGGCCTTGTGCGCTAGTATAGGTAAAACTGCTGTTTACCAAGGATATAGTTGAAAATTCTGCTATATAGTTCGTATCGCGATTTGCAGCACCAGTGTCAGTATGGACGGCCAGAAGCTGATCTAGACGGTCCTCCAAGCGATACAAGCCGCTGATCGCGACGTTGGTCTTAGACACATTGGGCAAGGCGCTGCTTATCGTGGAAACTGGTTCCATCATAAACAGAATCGTAACAATCACCTGGAACAGGTTTTCTTCATGTGAGCTAACCAGTGTAGGCAGTATAAATACTACTAAAAGCAGTAATAGGTAAAAGAATACATTGGACAACAATATGTCTTCCAGCAGCCGAAGGTTAGAGCGGCGTTTCAAGGCGCTTGTTTCCAGCGCGAGTTGCTGGATTTGTGAGAAGACTGCATCGCTTTCTCGTTGGTTGACCTTTAGTTGCTTAAAGCCAAGCAAAATAGAGGTGAAGCGTCCGAAGAACAGGCCTTCTTTGCGGGAGGCTTGCGACAATTCGCGGAAAGTTTTTTGATAATGACGTACGAACAGCGGAATCGCGAACCCGATCAGGACACTAACTACCATAAAACTGGCTGGAGATAACCATAGCAAGTACAAACTGGCGAACACCAAGACTAGCAACGCTTCAACGCCAGTGACCAAATACATAGCTGACTGGGCGATCATGTTAGCGCCCTGCGTAAGCGAGGAATAATGACTGATGTCACCTATCTGTTCGACGACGCGCAGATCACTTTGCCTGACTTTGTCGGCGATCCGTACACGGACGTTCTGAAGGGCTTCTTCCACCGCCGCGACGGTTTCCCTCTGGGACGTTCGTTGCGCGAAAATGAACAGCAAAAATGTCAACAGGTATTGGACGAAGAGTTGTGTTTCAGCTGCGCCGTCCCGCAGCTGAGTGACCGCCTGATTGATAATGACCAGCAGCAGACTATTGGCAACACCAGACACGGCTGCCAGTAGTATGATCCGTTGTTTTGATACCGCCGTTTCCTTGGCCAGAATTGCCAGTATTTTTAGCGGCGGCTCATTGCGTCCGTCTATTGATCTTACAACTACCGCCCAAGCCCTATTTATCATACCAAATGAGATTGTTTATTTTATTTGATTCGCTGTTTGAATCCAGGAATTTTTCGAAAGCAGCATAGAATTGTCACCATTGAAAGTACGGCGAGCTCAGCTCCTAGGCATTATTTAGTGACCTGTCCTCTTCAAATTGGCTCTGTTGAAGGTGGGCAGTTTACTACATAATGTCTAGCGTCCCTCTCCACATTGCTGCGTTACACTCAACTTCTTTGTCCTGTCGTGAACTCTACGACACGGGCTCATCCAAGGCGGGGTCATGGGTGTTAGCTCGAACATCCAGCGTACGCTGAGGTGCCTTTTTGATCTCCCTGACGAGCATGCGGCGCAACTGATCGGGTAACTCGACCGCTGACATCGGAGCCATGAATTGCCACAGATCGTCATATTGCTGTCGTAGCACGCCAGCCTGCTCACCCAGTCGTTTTAAACCTTCGGACACGGCCGCCGCAGTTTGTGCCAGTGCAGTTTGCATGCCCTGTTCCACGCCCCGCTTCACGGCAGTTGAGAGTGAAGGCTTTACCATTCGCCGCAGGAAGGCAGGTATCAACCAGGTGGTCAGCAGTAGTGAGCCGTTGACGGTGAAACTGCTGGCCAGATAAGCTGCAGGATTACTGCCGCCTGCGACAAACCCTTTGACCACGCGTCTGTTGATCCAACCCATAGCCGTCAATGGTAGAATAAAGCTCAACCAGCCGAGGTGTTTATGCAGATTTCGTTGACTTTTGCTGCCCGGCAAGGCTAGGGAGCGATGCAGTTCTGCATCCACGGTAGCTTCGAATTCGCGGCGCGCACGCGCATAAGGGTCGGCAACCGCTAGCTTCAGTGCCTTCAACGACAGCATTGATGCATGTGATTGCTGATTGAGAAAATCTACCAGTGTGTTGTCCAAATGGTTCAGCAAAGATTCATCCACTAGCGGGCCGGTGACTTTGACCGGCGCAGCCAAAGGCTTGCCACGCATCCGACTCAGCCAGGTACCTTCCCTTCTTGCGCATTGTCTTGCGTATTGCTGCGCGATCTGCTGAGCCCGGTTCTCAATTGAATCGTGCAGATTAGCTGCTGCCGTGTGCCAATGCACCTGCCAAGCTAACTGCAGGGTATTGATTTTCTCGTCATCGCCGACCGACTCCAATAACCGGTCACTGCTGACCTTGAGCATTTTCAGACGTGCCAGAATGCCATATTCATTCAGCGATTCGATGATGGACTGGTCGGCCAGTTGCCGCAGTGTCGCTTGGAATGACGAAAAATCATCAACATGACTGCCCACTGTTTGTTTAAATGGATGAGCGTGTGACTGTTTTTCCGCTGCCAGCTCCACACTAGAAGGCATCGAGTCGATTTGCATCTGCGATGAATCGCTTCGAAAGATCATTGGATCTTCGACCCCGGCGCCAGATAGTTGCTTACGGAAATCTTCCAGTTGCACTGGATCGCCACGATCCCAGTGGTTCATGATGAATAACCAGGCGTGTTCACGGGCATGTCGAAGAAGCAGCCGCCAGCCCTGATCATCGCGATAACGTTCAGGGCTGACCACATACAGCACCACATCCAGGTGCGGCAGCCACAGATTGACCAGTTCGCGGTTGGCGGACTCAACGCTGTCAAAGTCAGGCATGTCAATGAACAAGACTTGCCGGTACTGATCATTGTTGTGCAAGGCCGTACGCATATTTTCCATCGGGAATTTGCTGGGGAGAGAATCAACCGAAACGGATCGATGCACGTATACAGTTATGTCTCTGGAAGTGGGGCGCTCAGCACTTGCCCGCGCGATCGACTCACCAGCGAGACGGTTCATCAGAGTACTCTTACCAACGCCAGTGCCTCCAAACAATCCGGCCACAAGCGGGCGGTTAACCGTGTCGAACAATTGCGATGGAGCAGCAGTATTTACATCCTGCAGCGAGCTGGCGGCAGCGTGCGTTAGCCAGCCTGCTTCGATAGCTTGGTGGGCCCAACTCTCTAGAGCGAGTCGCTGTGCAGTTGGAAAATCGGACATGTAAGCAAACTGAGCGAGGATTGGAACTACCTAACTTGAGCAAATCACAGCCGCCAAAAGGGTTATGTATCGTACACACGATTAAGGACAATGATACTCGGTTAACAGTTCAGCGCACGGCTGTTTTCTGCGTCCAGAGCGTATTTGAGCGAACGAAAAGCAATCTCGACGTTCCAGCGCTGTAGGGAGAATATCACGCTCTGCTTGTCGATCACGAAATTTCTGTCGGTTAGGAGAGCATAACAAAGCGGGGGGACTCCACGGTGTGGAGACAATCGGCTACCAACGATTCGCTCAGTCAGAATGTCGTCGAGCGCATCGCGCGGTCGCCGTCCTCCAGCTCAGGCGTACTTACATCTTCCGAGACAACTACCGGCTGCAGCAACGACGCACCGGCATGATCGTCAAACAACTGCTGATTGTCCACATACGCCAGAATCGTATTGATATTCGCATGCCGCGACTGCGCCACCATCTTCAGCACATCGGCCCGGTTCATGGCCGCACTGGTCAGAAACCCTCGCCGTAACGAGTGTCCGGAGTAGCGCTTATCATTGAGCCCTGCCGCCCTGGCCGTGCGCTTGATCAACCGCACCACCGTCTTGTCACTCAGTGCCGCATCACCGACGGCACCGCTAGACGAGATTCGCCGGAACAGGGGTCCGTCGGTAATACCGGCTGCCTGCAGCCACACTCGCAACGCGGTGACTGGACAATACGGACTGCCCGGCACCGCCAGGGCGGCCACTGTTTGCCCCTGCCCTGCCTGATCACCTTTGGAAAACCCAATCGTCACCACATCGCCCTTCTCCCGAGCCTCGATACCCGACACCTGCAGGTGTACCAGCTCTGATCCCCGCAAGGCCGTCGCGAACCCATAGAGTAGCAGAGCTCGATCGCGCCGATCCCGAAGCGACTCGGTCCCCAGGGTCTCGACCATGGCCTGCAGCTGGGTGTCGATCGCAGGTTCTGCCGGTTTCCGCCGAAACCGTGACCGACCTCGACGATCACGCCGAACGCCCTGCAGCACCTCGAGCACCGCCAGTGTGTTGTGCGGGGACGGATGCCCGGCTCCCAGGTGCACCACCCGGATGGCGGCCAGTCGATGCTCGAGTGTGGCGTCCCCCCGCCCCGCCTCCGCCTCGGCGGCGATGAACATCGCTACGGTCTGCGGGGTGGCCGGCAAGGCGGTGAGGTGCGCTTTC
>RCNE010000119.1_pt1 | contig 36484 bp, 32 predicted proteins | sample 2041361 | NCBI WGS metagenome assembly RCNE01 (sample SAMN09708229, study PRJNA481090) | Marine sediment metagenome, whole genome shotgun sequencing project. | reverse complement strand
GTTGTCCTGGGCGCCGGCGTCGTCGGTGTTACCACGGCTTATTATCTCGCTGAGCGTGGCCATTGTGTCACGGTGGTTGATCGTGCCGACTCGGTGGCAGACGGTGCCAGTGCCGGCAACGGCGGCCAGCTTTCCTACAGTTTCACCGATGCCATGGCCAGCCCGGCACTGTTGTCAAAAATTCCCAAAATGATGAGCGGTCTTAATCCTGCATTTCATGTCCGCCCGACCCTCAACTCACAACTTGTCTGTTGGGGGCAGGCATTTTTGCGCCAGTGTTCCGCCCATCAATACCGGCAAAACACAACTGCAGTTTTGCAGTTGGCCCTGCGTTCTGCAGTACTGATGAGTGAATTACGTTCACAAGTCGAATTGGATTTTTCATTCCGCCAGGCAGGAAAACTGGTGATGTTGAGCGACCATGCCGCACTGATGGAAGCGGCTCAAGTCTGTACTCTCAAACGTCAATTCGGCTGCGATACACGGGTCGTCACGTTTGCCCAGGCTGCTGAAATTGAGCCCGCTTTGAATCACATGACGAGCGAGTACGCAGGTGCGGTCTACTCGGAAAATGATCAGGTTGGCGATTCAATGGAGTTTACAAACGAGCTCAGCCAGTGGTTAAGCTCAAACCGTGAAGTCGAGTTCAAACTAAATACAACAATTCAGAAGATTGTCACCCATAAACGCAAGTTTACGGCGATTGAAACGGACCAGGGAGCGCTTCAGCCTGATGCCGTGGTGGTTTGCCTTGGAGCATGGAGTAGCCAGTTGCTGGATCCAATTGGCATCAAGACAAACATTTACCCGATGCGCGGTTACAGTCTGACCTTGCCCACCATTGAAACCTCGAACTCCGTCAGCATCTCTGACACGGGTTATAAGGTCGTTTTTAGCCGTCTTGGTGACAAAATACGGATCGCGGGTTTCGCCGATTTTGTTGGTTACCGCACGGGAATGGATAAATCAAGAGCACAACAACTGCTCAAGACCGTACGCAATATTGCCCCGGCCATTGCCAATTACGATGTCAGCTCCACCGAAGAATGGGGCGGTTTCCGGCCAATGACACCCGATAGCCAACCCCTGATCGGTCCAAGCTCTATCGAAGGCATTCATCTAAATACCGGCCACGGCATGCTGGGCTGGACGCTGGCCTGCGCCAGTGCTCATGATGTTTCTGCCGGCATCTGAATCCTTTATTGGCTCACGATTCGACCGATTCCAGTCTCCAGCGCCTATGGGTGAACAAAATGGTGAAAAACAGCAAAAGCCCCAGGCATGACCAGCCAATATTTGACCGGACCGGTCCCGTTTTTCGCGGATAGCTGCCGTAGGGTATGCCGACCCTATTGCTTATCGATTTAATATTCAGCATATGGATTACCGGCGTACCTGCTCGCACAGCAGCGCCGATTACACCATTTCCAGCCAGATCGCCCTGACTTCCGGGAATCAGGCCCGGCGGTAAGCGCAATACCTCATCGCTATCGCCCAGGTTGGCCTGCGAACCACCGATACTAATGAACAGCTTTGGCTGAAAGGCTTCCAGCAACTGGGTTTTGCGTGCGATCATTTCCTGCAGGTTACTGGCTGTCAGCAATTCCACACCGGCCTTGTCTGCCGCCTCCCGCAACAAGGCCTCTCCTTCGGGTGACAGACCATGACCCAACTCTCCACCTGCACCGAGTGTGTAATAGTCTGCCCGTTTGTGGATAAACCCGTTTCGTCTCAGCTCAGCAGCCAGAACCGGCCAGGGGCTTTCAGGGTGGTTCGCCCCCCAGGTGGAAGACCCAAGGGATACAAGCAGTAACGGTTCTAACTGCATAGCTTCAGCTGCAACTATGGCATTGAGCATCATGCCGGGGAAAGAACCGGACGAATAAAGAGCAATATGGTCGTTCGGTTTGAGACCCAGTTCACGAAACCAACGGCTGAACTGAACAGCCCATGCCGGGTTGCAGGCTGTACGCTTCGATGACAGTTCACCCAGCGTCGTGGTGATTCCACTCCATTCAGGTCCGATTAAGCCGCAGTTCCATGGATCGTCTTCAACCATTGACCCGGTGCCATTGCTTTGCCTCCACTGCGATATATGCAGCTGTGCCGAGCGCACTCTTTCCCACATCAGGTCCTCCTGCTCACTCAATACAGCCGGGGCCGCCAGGTACCACAAGCCAAGCAATACGAGAGCCAGTAGCAGCAATCGCATCTTGTTAAATCGCAAAAACCGGTTTTCAGACGAACCCTTCTGGCCGCTCCGGTTGAATCCGGTCAACCCGCTTATCAATTCAGCCAGGCGTTTCAAAACAGACCCCATTGCAGCAACTGAACACTCATCGCAGTGGCAACACTGACTGCGGCAACCGCGGTGAGAGTTATCGCCATACCCTGTCTTTGAATATCGGCTCCGATCAAACCCGGCACAACCCAACCGAGCCACAGCGAGGTTTCACCCCACACCGACACCAGCGGATAACGCAAGGCCAGGGCAATCAGCATGGCAGTGGCCAATCGCTGTCGGCCATAAAGACTAAAAAAGCGAACCAGTATATCCAGTATGACCCAGGTCACCAGGCCAGCCGCTATTGAGACAAGCACTTTTCCCGGGTCACCAATGTACATGGCGATGACACCCGGTGTGATAATCCCCCCACAGGCCCAGCCGGTCTTTTGATAATAGAACATACCAAGCAGCATGCCGAAGGCAAGACAAATGGTTTCATGGTCGTAAGGCATACGCTTTTGAAATTACTTTTTGGAAACAGGGGTCAGGTCGCGCCACTCGAATAGATCGGGCTTCAGTTCAAAATCACGCAATGCGGTCTCCGTCACGGGGGAAGACGCATGTAACCAGCGCCCGATCGAATCCTGACGGTCTGCGGGGATATCAATCATCGAGACCACTTTCACCGTTATTTCCGATTGCGGGTAGCGTTGCTGTATTGCGGCGGGTAACAAAAAATCAATCATCTGTGTATTCGGATCCAGGAATGCTGCAATTTCGACATCACGCGATGCGAAAGCAAGTTTCCAGGAATCCATCGCGTACCCAAAATGGGTGCAGTTAAAACTGACCGACAACGGCCCTTGTGTTTCACCCATTCGGGACAAGGCCTCATCGACATAGGCATCGATCAGCATTTCGGTATATTCACTGTCATAGCCCTGCTCAATGTGTAGGGTTAATTGCGGGCAGGACTGCGCCATGATCTGGGTATCTGTGAATCCCTGCTCCAGCAGCTGATTTTTGTGAGTCCCCTCATCGACGGTGGTCTGAGTGGCGAAAATAATGTTCCTTGCCGTGGGATTACCACGCAACTGTTTTGCTATCTGCTCGACACCGTCAGCAACAATCCCCACCACCGGCACGGATGATGTTTTGGCAAACTCGGTATCCGCAATCAATACGGAAAGGGTATTGCAGGCAACAAGAATAATATCGGGTGCATAGCGGTCCTGCATGCTCTGCAGGGCGCTACTGAAAACCCTCAGTTTTTCTTCGCGCGTCTGCAGGCCATTGTAGCCACTCTGATCGGAAAACAGGGCGTTGAAAAATACCAGGTTTACCTGTTTGAAAGCCGGGTGTTGCCTGAACTTTTCGGCAGCATCGGCCACCACGGAAAGACCTCCGAGCCCGGAGTCGGTAATCACAATGGTGATACTCTCCTTGTCCAGTAAGCCCGGCAACCACTCGGGCGCGGTCTGCGCAGGCACGGTACCTGGCACCGATACCAATGCAAGCATCAACAGGAGCAAAAAACGGATTCCGTTCCGGCCGGTTCTGTTATTTTCCACTGGCTTCATCAGGCTAATTTCATAGTCCTAGTAACCGATGGCCTTACCATCCCGTCGCGGGTCGGCACCGCCGTGAAGCACACCGCTCTTCTGATCAATTACAACCCCCTGGGCACCACCGAAATAAAGGTCAAAGTCCTTCTTTATTATCAGTTGATGGCCCATTTGCCTGAGTTCGTTTTGAACATCCACAGGAATGCGGGCTTCAATTTTCAGGGGACCGTTCTCATAATTATTGATCCGTGGCGTATTGATCGCCGACTGGATATCCATATCGAAATCAACCAGGTCGCTGATCAGCATGGCCACGGTGGATAGAATCCGTTTGCCACCGGGCGAACCAATGGTCGCAAACGGTTTGCCGTCTTTTAGCAACAGGGTCGGGCTCATGCTGCTCAGGGGTCTCTTGCCCCCGGCAATTGAATTGGCCTGTCCCGGTCGCTTGTCGAAATCGTCCATCTGATCATTCAAAACAATTCCCGTGCCGGGAGTGGTGATACCTGATGCGAAGAAATGATTGATGGTCTTGGTATAGGCGACCATATTGCCATAACGGTCAACCACCGAAAAATGCGTGGTACTCCCGCTTTCAACGGTCAGCGGGGCACCGCTGTCGGGTTGGTTCATGACACTGTTCATATCTATTCGGGCGAACTGGTCGCGTGCATATTGCTTTGAAGTCAGCCCCTCGAGCGGAACATCAATATAATCAGAGTCCCCCATAAATTCCGCGCGATCGCTGTACATCAGCTTCATTGCCTCGGCCCAGGCATGAAGACTCCGGGCCGAATTCAAACCCATCTCTTCGACGTCAAAATTCTCCATGATATTCAGCAATTCGATGACATGGGTGCCACCGGAACTCGGTGGCGGTGCGGAGATAATCTCGTAATCACGGTAGGTGCTTGTCACCGGTGTGCGGAAACTTACATCAAAGCTGGCCAGGTCCTCCATGGTTATCAAACCACCATCTGACTGCACCGCATCAACAATGCTTTGCGCTACCGGTCCCTGGTAAAAAGCATCGCGCCCCTGCTCTGCGACCAGTCGTAGAGTGTTGGCAAGATCAGGGTTGCGAAGCATGCTACCCGGTTCTTTTGGGAACCCGTCATCCAGAAAAATCTTCTCCGAAGCAGGGAAATTCGCCAATGCCTCGTAGTTCTCGGCGATTATCTCGGCGAGAACCGGTGATACGACAATGCCCTGCTCCGCATGGTCTATCGCGGGCTGCATCACCTGTTCGCGGCTCATAGTGCCGTATTTCCCCAACGCTGCCAGCAGACCTGCAACCTCACCTGGAACAGCAACCGATCTTCCGCCGTGGACAACTGGATCAAAACCACGACCATCACGCTTGACCTTACCGTTTTCGTCCAACTCGAACATATCAGCAGTTGCTGCGGCCGGCGCCGTCTCGCGGGAATCTATAAAGACAACCGTACCGCTTTCGGCAAACCAGATGAGCATAAAACCGCCACCACCGATTCCCGAGGCGTTGGGCTCCACCGCCCCAAGTGCAAAACCCACGGCCACCGCCGCATCAATCGCATTGCCACCCGCCTTCAGAATATCGACACCAACCTGGGATGCCAGTGGATGTGCAGACGCAACCATCCCGTTGAGCGCCCGCGCTTCGCGGGACGGGTCCGCCACATCGACTGTGGCACAACCGATAAAGAAGAAAGCGACCACGGAAAAGATGAAGGTCGACTTGTAGCTCGGCAAATACGTTCTCATTAAAACAATCCCTTTCAATTCGTGCCTGGTAATACCTTATTATCGGTCTAAACCGTTGGCCAATGACAGGGGTATACCGGCGATATTGCCACAACCGAAAACCCGGTCACCCGGCCGGAACAGCCGTAATAGCCCCTGTTCATTTTTAATATTCAAATGACATGCGGAACCCGGGCGTTTTCTCGGCTTATCACCAATGATCAACACCTCCCGCCAGTGCGTCTGACTCAACCAGTCGATAAAACTTCTGAAACGGCCGGACCGGTCAGCGCGGTGGTTGTATATTAGCCGGGTCTCATCCGGTGACCACATCAATGACCGGAACAAGTTTCGGGTACTGGTGATGTCGTTGGCGGAAAAGGCCATGGCCACTTCAGCACCGCCGCAGTTGGCAACATGAAAATCATAGCGGTCAGGTGGTATACCGAGCATCGCCTCTATTGCCGGAGCCGTCGAAAGCCCAAGGCATTCAACCACGGCAAGGGCCAGACCCACATTGATGGCATGGTAATTGTCTCCGGCTACGGTGGCAGGTTCGGCAAAAATCAGCTGACACTGCCTGCGTCCGAGCAACTCCAATAAATATTTGTCTGTTTCAAGAGTGACCGGGAGAATCAGCTTACTGTTCTTTGGAATTCCGGCGACCAGTACCCTGGCGGCACATGCACTGCTGTTGCCCCATAACTCCTGGTGATCCGGCAGGGTGTTGGCGAGCACCGTCACTTCCGGCCGCAGCCAGCGCTTCGCAAGACCCTGAAAGTCAGCAGCAATGGCGCTGTTTTCCAAAACGACACCTTGCGCCGAAGGCGGCAATCGCTTCAACCACCAGCGCATCTCCTCTACGTGTGCACCGGCAGACCGTGAAATCGTCCGGGTGCCCTGCGGACCCAGTTCACGCGGAATAACCCCGGTGATACGCGCGTAGCTCTGTAGCCCTGCGGCATGCATCGCCGCATGCAGCAAGCGCACGATACTGCTCTTGCCGCGACTTCCGGTTACCAGCACTCTGTGTTGTGGTTGTGGTTGGATAAACACTACTCGGACAAATATGCGCCGACACCCAGGTCGGACAGTTCCTGAAAACCGGGAAGACCTTCGATAACGATCCCCTTCCCTTCCCTGACATACTCAAGGTTGTCGGCCAGCAGTCTTAATGTTGTCACATGCCGGGCCACCCGTTCGGCTATTGGCTCGTTACCATTTTCGTAGGGAACATAAAGCCGCCCCAGGCCTGAAGCCTTTTGATAGGCTTTATCGGCGCCGGTCAGAATCAGTTCTTCGTCGGTTCTGCCACGGAAACGGCCGGCACTGGGATTACTGGTCTCGAGAAGCAACGCCAACACATCCGTAGAATCGCCCCACTCGCGGTGATTCAATCCGCGCAGGTTTTTGGGTGAGGGTTCAAGGCGAATCGGCACGCCCTCGAATTCCAGTTCCATCGCCACCATCGCCGCCAGTTCCATGGCGTTTTCATGGGCAACCATCGCTTCAACCACGGGGTATTCGGGGGAAGCCTCATGCAGGTCGATGGCAAGATCGACCTGCTCGGCTTTAATCAACTGCATAAAACCATAGGCCAGGCGCTCGGTAATACCGCCATCTGCCACACCCGGATGGGCACGGTTCAGATTACTGCGTTCCACCCCGGCCATGGTCTGACCCGAGGCGGGATGTATGTAGATATCGGGGTTCGGCCACTCATACACCGGGTTGGTGGTGCGTGATCCATAACGGAATGTCCGGTTGTTGCCACCCGGGGTGTTAAAACTGAACGTCTGTGGATGGGCATCCTGAGGAAAAGTATGTGAGCGCCCCATCATGTTGGCATAAGGAACGATGATCAATCTGCCACGACGCACATCGGCCCTCTCAAGCATCACCACCGCCGCGATAACGCCCGCGGGTTCGTTGGCATGCGTCCCGCCTAAAACCAGCATTGTGCCGCCCGGCTCGGCTCCCTCCTGAATATAGACTGCGGTATCCGCCGGCGTCCCCTTGATGCCCTCAAAATAGTCACTCAACTGCTTTTGGACGAAACCCTGATGTGGCACGACACGGTCGATACCCGGACCAGGAGTGCGCATCTCCAGGTAGCTCTTACCGCTGATGGCGGCAATGGCCACGGCGAAAACCAGCATCGCTGTCGCCGTATAAACCGAGGCCATGTTTTTCTTTTCAAACATCGATCAACCTTACTTGATGAAAAAAGCCCGCAGTATCAACGGAACCAGGACCATGGCGGCGACAAATTGCTCACGCAAGGATTTTTCCCGGTATAGAACCCGCACGACCAATACAATGGCAAGTACATTGATCCCCCAATAAACCCATTTCAGATCCATAACAACTCCTTGGTAAGCGACTGCCTCAAATCAGGTCCGCCCCGAGAATGATTAAAATTCCCCATACAGCGGTCACCAATGCCGGAACCATACAGACCTTGAGAACCGAAAAATAATTTTTAACACCGACCACCTGTGCGGCGAACAGGCCCGCCAGGGCCGTGGGCGGCATCAGGTCTCCCAGGCCGGCAATCAGGCTTAGTGCCGAACCAACCACAATCTCATCACGACCCAATAATGCCAGTAAAAACGGCACACCCAGCACTGTCGCCGAACCAAAGGAAGAAACCGCACCGAATATCGGCATGGAGGTGGCAATGCCAACGTAGAGCAACCATTCCGGTAGTGCGAGCGCAGACACCACGAAAAAGCCCCTGACACCGTTCAGAGTCATGATCTGGATAAACATACCGACACCAACGAGAATTCCGGCAACCGGCAGGGCGGCCTGCACCGCATCGGTGGCGGCCTCAAAAGGTTTCCATTTGCGCCCGACCAGTAAACCACTGACCGCCGCGATCAAAAAGGCAAGCGGCATACCGAGCGATGGCGCATATTGCGGGAACAGGCGTTCTCCTCCGAGCAATACGATCAGAACGAAAAACGGAAGCATCAAACGCGGTGTCAGGGCTACCCTGGACATACGCGTCAATTCTTCATCCAGCGCATCATTCTCTCCGGAACCCTGATTTGCGGACTTTTTTAGCGAAGGGAAAATTAACAGCATTCCCGTGAAGATCGCCAGTGGAACCGTACAAATCAGCAACGGAATACCAAAGCCCACATAGGGCATGTCAATGCCGCCACCTATGATCATGGCCGGAATATTGATCGGCGGTGCCGTCATACCGTAAATCGCGGCCATCGCAATGGCCGCTGCGGCCTTCACCGGTGATACACCCAGCTTTAACAGTGTCGGGGTGACTATCGCACCGGAGGTCAGGACTGCAGCGGAAGAGGACCCTGTAATCATTCCGGGTAGCATAAGAAGCCCTGTAATACCCATCGTCAAACGAAAAGGCAAGGTACGGAATCTGCGGATCATCCAGGCAGCAGCGGATTCCATCAGACCGATATGCTGCACGGTCTTCATGAATATCATGGCGCTGAAGATGATCAGGATCGTATCCAGGTAACCGAATGAGCCTTCAATCAAATGATCAACCGGCACGCCATTGCCGGAAACCAGTGCACCCGCAATCGCAGCAACGGCCAGCGCCACGGCAATCGGCTGCTTGAATGCAAATGAGGCCAGGGCAAAAACACCTACCATGACAATGGTGTAATAACCCTCCGGCCAGAACCATTCCATCGTATTGCTCGACTCCTATCTAGTGTGGTGTAACGGTTAAGGGGTGCATATCGGTTTCACCGAATCAGTTCAGAAACTGACCGATATCCCCGGCAAGCAGATCATCGTACTCCGGCAACTTGTCAATTATCAGCGCTTCGTCATTGTAATCGGCATAGGCATCGGCGAGGTTTTTAAACAAACGCAGATGCATACCAACGCGGTGTGTCAGCGGGTAATTCGCATCACCCATGACATCCGCATTTTTGCGCTTGCGGTCCTGCCCGGGGTTGGGGCTTTCACTGAGATACGAAAGGCACAGACTTGCGTCCCCGATTTCAAGATGACTCAAGCCACGATACTCCGAGTTCGACTCCTCAAGCTTCATGCTGATACCGGTATCCTCCTCCATTGCCAGCAGCGCAAAAGCCCCTATTTCCAGACCACGCGGATGGGCTACCAGTGTGTAGGACAGACGCTTATTGCCACCCGGTCTGTAATCACCATCATCCTGCTTGTCTGTCTCCGGCGTATTGGCCTCATGCATATCGAGACTGAAGTCGACCTGCTCTTTCAAAATCAACGCAATGATGGCGTACGCCAGTTGCTCGGTGCGTGTGCCATCCGGCTTGCCCGGGTAAGTGCGGTTCAGGTTGCGTGATTCCTGCCCGTTTTTAAGCACGTATCCACCCGGGTTTTTATACTCAACCGGGTCTTTGGCCTGCTGGTCCAAGGGGTCGGTTCGCCGGTCACCATAGGTCAGGTACCGTTCGCCACTGCGGGACTGAACCAGGTGTCGCGGATCAATTTGATTACGGGTATCGGCCATTGATTGCGCACTGCGATTGGTATAGGGAATTACAATCAGTTTGCCCGAGGTAACAACGCTGGTTTCGAGTGCTACGAGGGCTGCGACTGACCCCGCCATTTCATTTCCATGGGTTCCGCCAATGAGCAGGCCTGTTGCGCCCGGTTTACCGCTGTCGAGAATGAAAACACCGGTATCGAGGTTGGTGTCTTTAAGCGGCGCAAAGTAATCGGACAATTTCCGCTGATCGGTAACACCCTCACCCGGCCGAATATCCAGGTTGATATCCTTGCCCCAGATGCTGGCCGGCAACAAAAGCCAGATCATGGCCAGCACAAAAAATCCCCACAATCGCGTTCCGGACAGTTTCATTCGTTCTATTTCCCCGTCTTCAATTGAGGTGCTGCCGCGCCACCCAGACGCCTGATGGAACCCACCCCGGTCAACAGACCGTCTGTGCCTACCGCGATTGCATTCGGACCGCCAAAATACAGATCCGGGTGTTCATACCGCTTCACCTCGTGGCCGAGGGCCAACAGGAACTCGATGGTTTTAGGCGGGAAATCATCTTCCAGCTGGATTTGCTTATAAGCATCGTAGCCGGTGAACTTGGGCGCCCTGATCGCATTCTCCAGGCTCATTTCAAAATCGATCAGGTTGACCAGGATTTCGATGACCGTTGAACCGATACGACCGGCGCCGGGGGATCCGATAACCCATCGCACCTTGCCATCTTTCCTGACCACCAGTGGTGCTATCGTTGTCCGCGGGCGGCGGCCCGGCTCGAGATTGATCGGGCTGCCTTCCTCAGGCTTGTAATTGAAATTCCCGAGTTCGTTGTTCAGGAAATAACCATCCACCATGTTGCCGGTTCCAAAGAAACTGGAAATGGTCTGGGTCCATGAAACCGCGTTGCCGGCCTTGTCGACAACCGAAAAGTGGGTGGTCGAGGGTGGTACATCCTGAGTGGTGCCTTCGATTACGGCTTTCTGCCGTTCTTCCAGTTTCACATCGATGTAGCTCGCGCCATTTTCATAGGGGCCGGGGTCGCCTACCCTGTCGCTATACCAGAGCTTTGGATCGGACGCTTTGGACAGGTCGATCTGCATCAAACGCTGCCGCCCATAGTCTTTGCTGATATAACCTTTTTCCGGGATGAAGAGATTGGTTTCCGGGTCACCCATCCAGCGACGATGATCCAGCGAAGTCAAAATCATGGCTTCCTGCATGATATGAATCGCAAGTGGATCATCCCAACTCATGATTGCAAGATTGAAATGCTCGAGGATATTCAGGGTGGCGAGGATACGCGGCCCACCGACCGGGTTGCCCGGAACGCTGAGTTCATAACCACGGTAGCTGCCCTTTACAGGTGCTTTTTGCAGTGCGCGGTAAGCCTGCAGATCAGATTTACGCGCCCAGCCATCGTTCTCCTGCATGAAACGGTCAAGATTATCGGCCAGTTCACCATTATAAAAGGCATCAACTCCCTTCCCGGCGATGATTTTCAAAGTTCTGGCGAGCGCCGGATTACGGAAGGTCGCCCCTGCCGCCCATGGCATCCCGTCATCCAGGAATTCCGGGGCATTCTCAGCCAGGATTTCCCATGCATCCATATTCACCTTGCTGAAGGTTTCGCTGACCTCGAAGCCCTCTTCCGCGAGACGGATCGCCGGTGCGGCAAGCACCTTCAGGGGCAGGCTCGCCAACTCAAGCGCCTTACCGATACCTGCCGGCACCCCGGCCACACAATAACCCTTGGGTGTGTACTTGACCTTTCTGAGGTCACCCGCCTTGTCCAGGTTGGCATAGTTAGCCATTGCCGGTGCGGTGCTGCGAAAATCAATCGCAATCTCACGTCCGTCCGCCATCACCACGACCATATAGCCTTCCCCGCCAAGCCCTGAAGCGTAGGGCTCTACAACCCCCAGTGCGAGGCTCACGGCAATGGCCGCATCAACGGCGTTGCCGCCTTTTTCCAGAATTTCGGCACCGGCCGCGGCGGCCAGGGGGTGGGCTGCGGTGACCATACCTTCTTTTGATTGCAGAATAGGTGCAACGGTCACGGCATGGACCGCTGGCGTCGCGGCAATAAAGCAGAAACCGGTCAAGAGCCACGCGATACTACGTTTCATTCGTAACCATCCCTCAAGTGAACTAGCAGCAATCCATTACTTTCCAGCAAGCGACCAAATTTTAAACTGCTTCATTATTGCTGGATGACGCCCCATTCCGTCAGAACCAACTGCAATGGTTCTGAGGTCCCCCGAACGGATTTGGCAGGTATGATCTCGAGGTCGTTCTCTTCCACTAACCGGGTGAACAGGCCGTCGTAATCACCACCTTCAACAACAATCAATTTGTCTGCCATCGGAACTGCCTTGATGATAAATGTGTCCGTCAAGGTACCCCGGCGCCCTTTACCACCGATATGCATGACCAGTACTTTCATACCCCTGGCCCTGGCGGCGTCGCTAACCGCTTGCATACGCGCAACTTCAGCATCCTTATCAATACCCGCTTCACCCAAGCCTTTTGAACTGCCCGCCACAACGGTGATAAGGACTTTCTCATCCTCTAAACCATCTGCCTGAAGTAGCTTCTCCAACCGGGCATTTACGCCGATTTTTTTAAGGACAACCTTGACCATCATGGCATCGGGGCTCTGCCCGAAAGGTGTCAAAACAACATCCGCAGCCAGCGATACACTACTGAAAATCGCGAAGATGAAACAGGCAGAAATCACGCGGAATATACTGTTTTTCATGGCACTTCCTTTATTAATAAAAACTATATAGCAGGGACCAACATTCTTTCGTAAATGGGTCAGGGTGTGAACAACGTACACCGGTTCAAACCCGGCACGACAGCATTATACTGTCAGGAGAAATCAAATACGGTTTTCACACCATGAAACCAACGTCAGAATGACAGCCAACGCTGGGCGACCCTCTGACATTTCCATATCAGGATTTTACTGGTGGCCTGCCTGCTTTCTCAAATGACCATTTGTGCACACCCCATAGCGCAAGTCTATGTGCCAAGCCCAGTCATACCTGGTGAACAGTTTGACAGAGGAGGTAAGGGTCTCTGCATTTCCTCCGGATTCTGTGCTTCGACCGAACAGATGGGCGAAGCCATCATCGTGGCACCCTGCTTTCGCGCCGTCAGGTGTCTGAGCAGTAATTGCATAATCAAACACACAAACTTTACCGGACAAAAGTGGACCGACTATAGGGGAATGGTCAAGTACTGAAGAAGGGGACATAATGACTGGGAGGTGTCTGGAAAGGTGGGAACAATTTAGTCAAGTCAGCCCCATATACACCATTAATGCGTCCTATACTCCCAAATCAATTGGGCACTAAAAGACCTGAACCAGGAACATTAAATGAATTGATGCTGAAGCAGTAACTTCAATCTTCAAAGATATTGATATTCACACGCAATAACGGGTGCTGGCCAGTTAAATACACATATGGATCGAGCTTTTTCGGATCAGTGGGCATATTTTGCATTAAAGATACAGTTGCTACCGGGTTTGAAACAACCCCCTGAACAGTTTTTGAAAACGCTTCCAACAAGGAACCCAATGCAATTACATCACTGATTACCTGCCCGCTCTGACCAGGTAATTTGACTGCAAAAAGTGTTGAAAAATGGGCGCGATAATCGACGGGAGTCAATAGTCCGAGATTGTAGAATTGAGGAGTGATTTTTGTATTCCTTGACCCATGGTCACCATGAATCACAATGATAGATCGTTCAAAAACCCCGGCCCTTTTCATTTCTCCAAATAATTGCCGTAAACTGTTTACTGCACACTCCACTTGCTCAAAATATTTCATGGTTCGTATTTCAGTTACTTCATCGCTTCTTATAGGCCCGTTTTTCTCCGAACCATACCTTGCCCAAAGTGGAGTTAGATAATTGATAGAACAATCGTGCATAAATGTAAATGGCTCATGAGGTAATAACACATGAGCAAAATAAAACCGCCCATTTGGATTTTTTACTATATCTTCTTCCAGGTTGGTAAGCACCCGAGAATCATGAATGGCAACGCCTTGCACTCCAAGCTGCACTCCAAGCCACCCACTGAATTTTGCAAAATCTGTTAATATAGTTGACTGCCTCAGAAGCACAAAAGCCAGCATCCTGACTTTTACGGCCAAGCTGCTCACTTGGTTTATTGATAACACATTGGGCTGGGCATATTCCCAGCACCGATCCAGCCTGTCAGGGTTGGATTGGCAAAAGTCTATATAACTGGTTTGATAAATGTTCAGTCTGTACCCAAGTTCCTCCATGACATCAAATTCGGCGTTAGTGCTCAATACATGTTGGCGGCGACTTAAAGTTTCCACACCATATTCACTGGAGTCTTCATGCTTGAAATTCATTGCCGAATAGAGTGAGTCTCCTGTTGCTACGTACCTGCTATAGGCACGCGTAAAGACCTGGAAATCGTACTCGTCAAGGAATGAAAGTACTTCACTCTTAAGTAATGCCGATGCTTGATATGGTGGCAATCCTTCAATACCAATAAAACCATCTAAAAGAATGTGCACGACGGGCGGAAGTTCTGAATCAGGACTATGCAACACTGAAGCGGTACGAGTCCGCCCGTCATCTTCAGCGCTATCGAAGTAAGCGCCCAAGATCAGCGTTATTAGCACAGGCAAGGCATAAAGTTGAAAATCGGTTCCTAGCCGCCAGGAAACCGCTACGCAAACCATAATGCACAGTATTATGCCCGGTAATAAAAGATTAAACTGGAGCATAAAAGAGATAGTAATTAGCAACGGTAACAGCAAACTAACAATCGTCAATCGGACTTTTCTGAGAATAACCGTTAGTAAAATGCAAAACGCCAACAACAACAGAAAAAGGGTACCAACTTCTACTGTAAAGAGTGGGTAAGAGCGCCGCCAAAGCAATGACAGTAGCGGATATGCTAATAAGAGAAAATAAAACGAGCAATTCACAAAAAAACTGAATCGGTTATTGGTTATTTTCTTTTCAGCCACTAATTTTTCTCCGACTCTATGCAGACTAACCACAACCTGTGCTCTTTTCAACCGCTTACAGCCAAGCAGTTTTTTTGTGAGTAATGCGAATTAATTTTCTATTTAGATAACGCATTAATTATACTAGAATTAGTCACTTGCTATTTTTATCTATCCCATAAATGCTAAACCATGAAGTTGAACATGGTTGCTTACTGACCTGAGCAGCTTGATGGGATTTACTTATTAAAAATATTGTTTTTTGCTTGTTAATAATGTCATCAGCCAATACATACGCCTACCTGGACCCTGGCACCGGCAGCATGTTGTTACAGGTCGTCCTTGGCGGTATCGCGGCGGTGGGTGTTGTGCCCGCTCTCCTTTGAATTACCTATCCTCGAAATCACCTATAAAGATGACATTGGGCTGGTTCGTTACGGCAGCGGTCAGGGTCAGATATTCTTCGGCGAAGACCTCACCCAGATCCATCTGTCCGGAGGTATTAAAGTGCAGAACGTCGTCGCTCAGGGGGAAGTCGTCGGTGACAACCAGACCGGTGTTTGCGTCGGCGGCGGCCACGTTTGCCTGCGCTGTGCGGACCACCGCCAGCCCGGTTGGATCCCCCAGATCCTGATAGACCGAAAGCTGTCCGACAACAAACGGAAGGTCGGTGCCATAGTTCGAACGGATGTCGGCGATGAAAGACGTGAGGTTCGCCTCGTAGGAGTCTTGAAATCCTGCTTTTACGTCGCGTTCGCCCTGCATCCAGAGCATGCCGGAGATTTCGTAGGTGTGGCCGGCGGCGGTCAGCGCTGCCAAGCCGGCGGTGACCGTATTCTTAAAGGTGGTGTACTGTGGGCCGTCACTGATATCCCAGTCGTTTTCGAGATCTGTTCCACCCTTGGCGTATTTGATCAAAGCGAAATTGTCGTCCGATCGGACATCGGCAATTGTTCGGCCAAAGGTAACCTCCGGACCGAATTTAATCGAGTTGGAGGCCGCCGGCTGCAGGTCGACCAGGCTGCCGCTTTGTGCATCGATATTGTTACCGTACAGCAAAACATCGGATTGCGGCTGCTGAAGGTTAACAGGAGTGGTAGGAAGGCCCGAGAGGTACGCGTCGCCCGCACCGTCCATATTCGACTGACCTCCCAGCAGGACAACATGAACATGGGCGGCGAAGACCGGCCCCGCTGCGCATAACATGACAGCCCCAAAAAAAGCGGCTCTAAGAAACACAGTACGGAAACGAGGATTTTCAATCATAGCTCACACTTCATTTTAAAAAATCGGTCTACTACGTAGCGCAAAACATCCGCTCACGCCTGACTTTCTTCCTGCACAGCACCGCCAGCCCCCTCCCCCCCCTTACTGTCAGGGCGTTTTTGTGTCAAGCGGGAATAGTAAGAGAGTGCAATTTAAAGCGTTTTTCACCCCTTATGCACCCCGAGTGATCTCCAGAATAACTTAAAATCTTGTAACTTATTGATTTAAATGGTGCCGATAAGAAGATTCGAACTTCTGACCTACGCATTACGAATGCGCCGCTCTACCAACTGAGCTATATCGGCACGAGAGGGCGGCAAGTATATTCAAATCAGCACTCTGCGACAACATCGTTGTCGCGAGACATTCGCCTACATGTAGTTCAAGGATTGCTGACAAGCTTCAGACCGGGTTTGAGCTATCGGTCCTGCCCCCGAACCGGGAGAATAAATCCACAACAGCAAAACGTCGACCAGGGGGGGGCGCAAATCATGTTTGTATTTCAGCCATGCCAGGGAAATCGCAAGTCCGGTGTCTACAGATTCAAACCCGGGAGTTCCGGATTCAGCTTGCTGGAAGTGCTTGTTGCGAGTACGGTGTTTTCGCTGGGCCTGGCAGGCTTCGCGACCCTTTTGCTGACCAGCATCATCGGCTCAGCCCAGGCTCGCCGGGAAGGTACCGCAGCCATGGCTGCCGCCAGTCTGTCAGAACAAATCCGCATGAATCCGGTCGCGCTGGACCGCTACCTTAATCCACCTGAAAATATTTCTGTCATCTGCTCCGGTGAAAATCAATGTTCGCCCGAACAACAAGCCGACTATGATTTCAAATTCTGGCAGCTTGAACTTGCCGAGAGCATCCAAAATGCCAGGGGACTGGTCTGTCGTGATGAGACGCCACAGGATGGTGTCGAGGGAAACGATCATTGTGACGGTACCGGTCCCCCGGTAATCAAAATATTCTGGTATGGCCAGGGTAATGTCGATATCAGAGAGTCAAGTCAGCACCGGTTTACGCTTGAGGTTTCCTGAGGTGCCGGATATTGGAAGCCACCGGGGATTCACGTTAATGGAGGTGATGATCAGTATGTTTCTTTCCACGATACTGATAACCGGTATCGTCGTTTTGCTTAGCGGAAGTGTTTCAGCCTACCGTTTACAATTAAGCCAGAGCCAGCTTGAAGAATCCGGGCGTTATGCACGTGATGTTCTGATCACGCATATAACCCAGGCGGGCTTTCAACCCGAGCCATGGCAAAGCCAGCCAGGATTTCCAGCCTTGACCGATGAGAGCCAGGACAGTGGTTCATCAGCGGCGGATCAATTAGGCATGCAACGCTGGTCCCGTTATAACTGTTATGGCAATAAGAACCCGGTCACGGATGTCGATGGCGAACCGGCATTCTATCTGCTTCAGACCCGTTTTAGCGTCAACAATACCAACAACCTTGCGATGACATGCCGATACGGCCCTGATGCTTCCCAGCTTCAAACCCAGATGAATAATTTTGGCCTGATCGAGGATGTGGAATCCATGCAGGTTCTATATGCGGAAGATCGGGATGACGATGAGATTGCTGACGGTTGGGTAAGAGCACAATCGTGGTTGCAGGAGAGCAATATCCGGGCGATAAGGGTGGCGTTGCTCTTCTCTACAAAACATGCATTCGATCAAGCCACCAGTGCGCAAATCACCCTGCTTGATGAATCAGTGACCACACCGGCAGATGGACACTTGCGCAGTGTCAAATCATTGACCTGCGCCATCCGTGGCAGAATGAGATGAGCGCAGGCGTTGTCACTTTTTCACGCGGCGTTTTTGAAACTCAAAACGGCATGGTGCTTTTGCTTTGCCTGATATTTTTGACGTCACTGACCCTGATTGGCCTGTCGGCATCCTCGGACGCCATCTTACAAAACAAACTGGCCGGCAATCTTCAGGAAACCGAACGCGCAAAACAATCCGCGCTCCTGGCACTTTCATGGGCAGAACAGTGGTTACTGGCGCTTGATGGTACTCCACCGGAAATCTGCACTGCACCCTGTGACGGTCTATACCTGCATGCTTTGGGCGATCTGCCACCCCACCCGGAGTCAGAAAGCTTTACCTGGTGGATGGATCAGGGACATGAAGCAGGTATCAACCCGTTGACCGGTGATCGAACCGCAACAATTTCCAGCGATAGTATCCATACGTCGATCTGGGTCATCGAAGTCATTCGAATCATTCCACCCACCGTGGACAGCAATCCGGATTTGCAGGTTTGGTACCGGATACTGGCGCGTGGTAGTGGGCGAACGGACTCTGCCGTTTCTGTTATTGAAAGCATTGTTGTTCGATCCTGGCCTGTGGTTACAGACACTGAGCCACCCGAAACTGGAACTCCACCTTCCTGTTTCAGGCTTGAATGGCCAGTAAAGTGCGGGCGTTATGCATGGCGGGAATTACGTTGACAAACATGATAGCGAAACCAGGCTTGAACTCCTCAAACGGTATGACATTAATCGAACTGATCATCGTGGTGGCCGTGATGGGTATATTACTGGCAACAGCGGTACCCAGTTACCGCAACTACACCCTGAGAGTGCACCGCACTGAAGCCATTAGAATGTTATTGCAGGCCTCCATGTGCCAGGAACGCCTCATTGCCAGTCGCGGAAACTATGACACAAGCCTGTGTAAACCAGTCTCTGAACAGCAGCGCTACCAACTATCCTATAACTTACCGGATTCACAAGGACGAAGCTATGTTGCGATGGCCGTCCCTAGCGGCGCCCAGCTTGATGATCCCTGCGGCAGCCTGATATTGAACCAGGCTGGTGCCAGGGGTGTCAGTGCCTCAAACATAAGTATTGAAAAGTGTTGGAATGGCCGCTGAAAAGCAGCCTTCGTGAACGTTAACGCAACATGGTTTAATCGACAGTCTTGATACGTAATTGCTTGGGCAGCGCAAATACCATGTGCTCAGGCACACCCTCAATATTAACGACACTGGCTTGCACCTGCTGACCCAGCTTTTCAATGACACCCGTGACCAGGCTCTCCGGTGCGGAAGCACCCGCTGTGACACCGATACGCTTCGCGCTTGCTAACCATTCAGGCTTGATGTCTTCAGCACCGTCGACAAGGTAGGCGGGCACACCCTTCTTTTCTGCGAGTTCGCGCAAGCGATTGGAATTTGAGCTGTTAACCGAACCAACGACCAGCATCAGGTCGACATGCCGGGCCAGTTCCTTGACCGCATCCTGACGGTTTTGAGTGGCATAACAGATATCATCATGCTTGGGCCCTGAAATGGCCGGGAATTTTCGTTGCAATGCTGCAATGACACCCTGGGTGTCATCAACCGATAAAGTCGTTTGGGTAACGTAAGCCAGTTTATTGGGGTAAGTAACTTCCAGCGAATCTACATCTTCAGGTGACTCCACGAGGTAGATCCGGTTGTTACGTGGCGGTTTCTTCAACCATTGCCCCAGCGTACCCTCCACTTCCGGATGACCTGCGTGCCCGATAAGCACTGCGTCATGTCCCGATTTGCAATGCCTTGCAACTTCCAGGTGCACCTTTGTGACCAGTGGACAGGTCGCGTCGAAAACCTTCAAGCCACGTTGACCACCCGCCTTTCGCACGTTCTGTGATACACCATGGGCGCTGAAGATAACGGTGGCATTATCCGGAACATCATCCAGTTCCTCTACAAATACGGCACCCAATCCAGCCAGGCGATCTACCACGAAACGGTTATGCACGACCTCGTGCCGGACGTAAATCGGTGCACCAAACAGTTCCAGTGCGCGCTCAACAATTTCTATCGCCCGGTCAACACCGGCACAAAAACCACGTGGATTAGCCAGTAATATTTCCATCAACCGTCAACAGGTTTCTTTTGTGAGCCTGACAAAAACAGACCGTCAATGATCAAAAGTATCACCCCACAGGTAATAGCCGAATCAGCCAGGTTAAATGCAGGCCAGTGCCAGTCACCATAATAAACATCGATGAAATCTACAACATAACCATGATTAATCCGATCGATCAGGTTGCCGACAGCCCCTCCGATGATCAACCCTAACGCTGCAGCTGTCATCTTTTCCCGTGCCGGTAAACGAAACAACCAGACAATCAGCACAACCGTTACCACCGATGCGAGACCGGTAAACAACCAGCGCTGCCAGCCACCTGCATCGCTGAGAAAACTGAAAGCCGCACCATAGTTATGCGCCAGGGTCATATTCAACCAGGAAGTCAACGCTTCCGGACGATACAAGGTAAGTGAGTGCGTCGCGATATCCTTGGTCCACAGGTCCAGTACGACAATCACCACAGAAAACACCAGCCAGGCAAATGCCATTCTGTAAGAAGTACGATTCATATCAGGCAAGTCTGCGCTCCTCACCGTTTCCCGCCACGTTTTCTATACAGCGTCCACACAGCTCCGGGTGCTCTTCCGATTGACCCACGTCTGCTCGCTGCTGCCAGCACCGTACACATTTTTTATCTGAGTTTTTTTCAACCCAGACAAAGTAGTCAGGCGTTTCATAGCGATCATCGGGTACAACAACATCATCAGATTCAACCGTCGCCTCAGAAACAATCAGGATGAAACGCAATTCATCACCCCATTTTTCCAGAAATTGACGATGACCATCACTGCGTGGCTGAATTCGAACGGTAGCTTCCAATGAACCACGTATGACTTTTTCTCTGCGCAAGGGTTCAATAGCCTCATTCACCGCGTTGATGAGACCGGTGGTTTCCTTCCAGAATGTCTCGTCGTAATCCCCGTCATCAAGTGCAAAGAGACCATCGTACCACTCACTCATTAAGACACTGTCGAGCCTGTCACCGGGCATGACTGCCCATATTTCCTCGGCTGTATAGCTCAATACCGGTGCAATCCAGCGAACCAGGCTTTCCAGTATGTGATACATGGCAGTTTGTGCGGAACGGCGTGGCAGACTATCCCGCCCGGTTGTGTAGAGACGGTCTTTCAGAACATTCAAATAGATCGCACTCAACTCCAACCCACAATAATTATTGACCTTTTGATAGACCTGCATGAACTGGTAATCGTCGTAAGCCTGGCTGACCTCGCCCTGGATCTGCAGCGCCCGGTCAACCGCCCAGCGGTCAAAAGGCAGCATTTGTTCCGGTGCAAGCACGTCGCCCGGATCAAAACCATCCAGGTTACCCAACAGGAATCGTGCGGTATTTCTTATTCGGCGATAGGCATCTGAAACCCGTTTTAGAATTTCATCAGAGACGGTCATTTCCTGGCGGTAGTCCGCCGCGGCCACCCAAAGCCTGAGCACGTCGGCACCCAGGGAATTCATGACTTTTTGTGGAGCGATGACGTTACCCATAGACTTGGACATTTTCTTGCCGTCAGCGTCTACGACGAAGCCGTGTGTCAGGACCTGCTTGTAGGGAGCCTCACCATGCATGGCGACCGAGGTCAGCAGGGAAGACTGAAACCAGCCACGATGTTGGTCGGAACCTTCAAGGTAGAGGTCGGCAGGACGCCGTAACTCTTCACGCTCATCCAGCACACAACGATGACTGACACCGGAATCAAACCAAACATCGAGAATATCTTTGACCTGTATGTATTCGGATTCATCAACACCAAGCTTTTGATAGATATCGTCTTCATACCAGCAATCGATACCACGCTCTTCAATGAGATCGGCTGATTTATACATCAATGCATCTGTTTGCGGATGCAGTTCTTCATTCACACGGTGAACAAAAAGTGTGATCGGTACACCCCAGGTCCGCTGCCTGGAAATACACCAGTCCGGACGGCCTTCAATCATGCCGGTGATACGCTCTTCACCCCAGGCCGGAACCCAGCGGATATGTTTGATTGCGTCCAGTGATTGTCTCCGCAAACCGGCCTTATCCATATCGATAAACCACTGCGGTGTCACCCGAAAGGCGGTCGGTGTTTTATGCCGCCAGCAATGCGGGTAACTGTGCAGAAACGATTCGTGGTGCAGCAACACGTTTTTGTCTTTTAGCAAATCAAGAATGGTAGCGTTGGCGTTCCATACGAATTGCCCCGCGAACAATTTGGTATCAGGTAAAAACAGTCCATCGCCACCAACCGGACTGGTAACCGGCAGCTTATACGGTTTTCCAACAAGGAAGTCATCCTCACCGTGCCCGGGAGCGGTATGTACGGCACCGGTACCTGCCTCGGTGGTCACATGTTCGCCCAAAATCACTGGTACCTGGCGCTCATAAAAAGGATGTTGTAACAACTGGTATTCCAGTGCCGCCCCTTTACAGCTACCCAGTACTTTAGCATTTTCAAGACCAATTCGATCGACAACTGAATCTTTTAAGTCATCTGCCAGCACAATCGCCAGGGCCTGTCCCTGCCAAACACCCTTGACCAGTACATACTCGAGTTCTGCATGCAGGGCTACCGCCTCGTTGGCCGGTAAAGTCCATGGGGTTGTAGTCCAAATCGGGATACCGACCTTTCCATCCACGGAATCAACACCAAATGCTGCCAGCATCGCCTCTTGATCGACGGCATAAAATATGACATCAATGGCAGGTGATGTTTTATCCTGGTATTCGATCTCGGCTTCAGCCAATGCCGAACCGCAATCAAAACACCAGTTAACCGGTTTGACGCCCTGGTCCAGGTGACCGCCCTCAATAATCCTGGCCAATGCACGAACCATATTGGCCTCATAGGAAAATTTATTGCTGGCATAAGGGTCATCCCAGGTGCCAAGCACACCAAGACGCTTGAAGCCTTCGCGTTGCAGGCCAATCTGCCTGTCAGCATATTCCCGGCACTTTTGCCTGAATGTGCGGGCATCCACTTTACGGCCAACCTTGCCGACTTTCTTTTCTACCTGTAACTCAATGGGTAGACCGTGACAGTCCCATCCCGGCACGTACGGAGATTGAAAACCTGCCAGTAAGCGCGACTTGACGACCATGTCTTTCAGTATCTTGTTAACCGCGTGACCGATATGGATATCACCGTTGGCGTACGGTGGTCCGTCATGCAGGATAAACAAAGGCCGATCAGCCGTGTGTTCCTGGATACGTTCATAGAGTCCACTTTCTTCCCACTGCTTCAGCATTGCGGGTTCGCGGTTGGCCAGGTTGGCTTTCATTGGAAAAGCCGTGGCTGGCAAATTGATTGTGTCTTTATAATCCATGCTTATCTTTACTTATTTCGCTATTCAATTTTCATTTTGTGCCAGGCAAAGTCTTGCCTGCCGCTCATCTTCCCGCATTTGCACAACGAGGTCATCAATAACTTCGAAATGTGCTTCATCGCGAAGCTTTTCTATAAACTCAACTTCCAGTTTCCGGCCGTACAAGTCACCCTTAAAATCAAACAGGTGGGCCTCGACCAGGAACCCTTCACCACCGACTGCCGGACGGGTTCCCAGGTTCGCTACCCCATCGTGCCAGCCACTCTCACCCCAGCGTGCCCTTATCGCAAACACACCCCTTAAGGGACTGGGTGCGGCAGCCAGGCGGATATTTGCCGTCGGATATCCCAACTGACGACCCAACTGACGGCCTCCGATAACCCTGCCTGCCATACGAAACGGCCGCCCCAGCAAGTGTCCTGCCTGTTTCAGGTCACCGGTAGCGAGACATTCACGGATATTGGAACTTGATACCCTGCAACCGTCAATGTCGATCATCGGAACCGCATGTACTCCAAAACCAAGGCGTTCTCCTGACCGGCGAAGTGAGTCGATATCACCCTGCCTGCCCTTGCCATAACGGAAATCCTCACCAACAACAATATCTTTTGCTGCCAGGGTATTCACAAGAACCGATTGGACAAAATTTTCTGCATCCATTCCAGCCAGGGCCTGATTAAAACGCATCAACCAGACAACATCTATGGCTTCACCCGCCAGGAATTCAAGCTTCTGTCTTACTGACATCAGGCGGGCCGGTGCGGAATCCGGACGGAACCAGGCCTGGGGGAGTGGCTCAAAAGATACAACTGCAATCGAATGCTCACTTTCCGCCAGTGACTTACACAGCCCTATCAGTGCCTGGTGCCCCCGGTGCAAGCCATCAAAATTACCGATGGTTACAACCGAAGACCGCAGCAACTGTCTGCCCGGATTGTCCCTGATTAGCCACATAGGTACGTCTGTCCACAAAGCAGCGAATTATAGCAGGCACGGGTGATACAGCACGCAAAATCGGCATTTTGTGTGCTATTTTGCGCCCCGCAGCAGGTCGTGGGTTTTAAGACCTGCAACCATGCAGGTGAAAACATAGATAATTACACCAAAGGTAATACTGAGGGACAGGTTTTTGACCCGTAAAACCACACTTGCCTGGTGCCAGCTACTAATATCATGTGTCATGAAAAATAACAGGGCGCCCATTGCCGTGCATGCCACAATAACGGCTATCCACAACCTGAGCCAACCGCGTTCCGGGATATATACTTCGCGTTTTCTAAGCCCCCGATAAAGCAATATCGCGTTCAGATACGCGGCGACCGAACTGGCCAGCGCCAAACCTGCGTGTGGTCCTTCAAAGCCCTTGAATAAAAGCAAGCCGACAAATATCAGGTTCAACAGCATATTCGTCACCATGGCGCCAATCGCTATCTTGACAGGCGTGCTGGTGTCCTGACGCGCGTAATACCCCGGCGCCAGCACCTTGACGGCTATAAAAGCAGGTAATCCCATGGAATATGCGATCAGGCTGTAGCTCGACATACGCACATCATCCAATTGAAAGGCGTCATACTGGAACAGCGTCATCAGTATCGGTCCTGCCAGGATTATCAGACCAACAGCAGCAGGCACCGTGATGATCACTGCCAGGCGTAAGGCCCAGTCAAGCGTCGCTGAAAACTCGTCAGTACTGGCCTTCGCGTGCTTTTGGGACAGGTTGGGAAGAATGACGGTTGCCAATGCGATACCCAGCACCCCGAGCGGAAACTCAAGTAAACGGTCGGAGTAGTACAACCAGGAAACACTACCAGTGACCAGGAATGTCGCAATTATGCTGTCGAACAGTAAATTTACCTGCGCTACCGATGACCCGAACAAGGTCGGGATCATTAGCTTGATAATGCGACGCACCCCGGAATGACGCCAACCCCAACGTGGACGCGGCATAAGACCTAAGCGCATGAGCGCCGGAATCTGGATCAGTAACTGGGCAAAACCAGCCGCCAAGACACCCCAGGCGAGAGCGGTGACCGGCACTTCAAGGCGTCCTGCCAGTAGCAACGCCGAGGCTATGAGGGAAAGGTTAAGCAATATTGGCGTTAATGCCGGGACTAAAAACCGTCCAAAAGTATTGAGTATTCCACCTGAAAGTGCCGTCAGGGAGATCAGCATGATGTACGGAAAAGTGATCCGTAACATACCGGCGGACAGATTGAATTCGGGACGGTCATCCGCCACCCAGCCGGGTGCGAATATCGAAAGCACCAGGGGCGCCGCAAGTATGCCTATCGCAGTTAAAACCAGCAAAATCGCTGCCAGGGTACCCGTGACATGGTCGATCAGGTCACGTAGTGCCTCGCGGTCACCATTGGCCTTGTACTCGGACAGAACCGGTACAAACGCAAGTGAAAATGATCCTTCGGCGAACAGGCGGCGCATGAAATTGGGTATTTTAAAAGCCAGGAAAAAAGCATCGGTCTCGCCACTGGCGCCAAACATCTTGGCCAATACCACATCACGTACAAAACCCAACACCCGGGAGAGCATGGTCGCAGCACCAACCGTCGCGGTCGATTTCAGTAATTTCATGCCTTTCTGAACCCTAAAACCTGTCTTGACCCAAAAATCATACAAAATTACCTGTTAAATGATTGACCCGGCGAGCAAAAAATACGATACTGCGCGGCTAGTTTCTGAACCAGTATTTATGGAGATTTACCTTGGCTAACAGTTTATCAGCACGTAAGCGTGCACGTCAGGCCGAAAAACATCGTTTGCGTAATGCCAGCCAACGCTCGCACGTACGGACAACGATCAAAAAAGTTCTTGCGGCTATTGAATCCGGCGACAAGAGTGCAGCTGAAGAAGCCTATAAGGCCGCTGTTCCTGCCATTGACCGCTCAGTGTCCAAGGGCCTGATGCATGTTAATAAGGCGGCGCGTCATAAATCACGCATGAACAAACACGTTCGCGATATGTAATCACCCGCTCGGCTAATCCCCCTGCTCGGAATCAATTCCATTGAATTGAACCACGGGAAAAGATTACTAAAAAGCCCTGTCAAACGCAGGGCTTTTTTATGTCCAAATAAAGGCGATGCTGAAATTCAGGTATCGCCCTCGGGTAGAGGCTCCAATTGATCCTGCTGTTCCCGTTCCTTTTCGAGCAATGTCATTTCATCAAGCTCCCGGCCGATACTTTGCACCAGTTCGTCGGTACCGGTTTGGGTGACTGAAGAAATCATGAACCACGGAGCCGTCCACTTCAGTTCTTTCACCACACGGTTGGCAATGGTTTTTGCTTCTTCCTGATCAAGCGTATCGATTTTGGTGAATACCAGCCAGCGGGGCTTCTCGCCCAGGGCCCGGTCAAAATTGACCAGTTCCTGTTCCAGCTTGCGGATCGCCTCCTCGGGAGGCATTTCATCCAGTGGAGCAATCTCCACCAGGTGCATCAACAATTTCGTTCTTTGAAGATGCTTGAGAAACTGAACACCCAAACCTGCACCTTCAGCAGCGCCTTCGATCAAACCAGGAATGTCCGCGATCACAAAACTACTGTCGAAACCAATGCGAACCACGCCGAGATTCGGATATAGCGTAGTAAAGGGATAATCTGCAACTTTCGGTCGGGCGGCTGAAACTGTGCTGATCAATGTTGACTTACCGGCATTTGGAAAACCCAGCAAACCGATGTCGGCCAGTACCTTCATCTCCAGGTGTAACTGGAGATCTTCCCCCTGTGCACCAGGAGTAAATTTACGCGGCGACCGGTTAGTTGAGCTTTTGAAGTGTACATTACCCAATCCACCACGACCGCCACGCGCAACCAACAGATGCTGACCATGCTCAGTTACATCCCCCATGGCTACTTCATTCAACTCGTCTGTCACCAGGGTCACCAGGGTCACCAGGGTACCCAGTGGCACACGTATGTAAATGTCTTCGCCCTGTTTTCCATACCTTTGTTGACCCTTACCCAGCACGCCATTTTCTGCTTTGTAAATTCGCCGGTGCCGGAAATCAACCAGGGTGTTTAAACCCGAATCCCCTTCCAGGTACACACTGCCGCCACCACCACCATCGCCACCATCGGGCCCACCGAAAGGGATATATTTTTCCCTGCGAAATGACGCCGAACCGTCACCACCTTTACCGGCAATTACATGAATGGATGCTTCATCAACAAATTTCATAATGGGGTTAATCCTGTACGGGATATATCATACATGGGTTGGCTATTTAATACGGACATAAAAAAACCCTGCCGAAGCAGGGTTTTTTCCTATCAGTCAGTAGAAACTTCAGGCTTCTGAAGTCACCACGCTGACGAATCTGCGTTTGGGCAATCCACGCTTTTTGAATTCCACTTTGCCGTCACTTAAGGCAAACAATGTGTGGTCACGACCGACACCCACGTTCTCACCAGCGTGGAACTCGGTTCCGCGTTGACGAACGATGATATTGCCTGCCACGACAGGTTCACCGCCGTAACGCTTCACACCAAGGAACTTGGGGTTGGAATCGCGACCATTGCGCGTACTACCACCTGCTTTTTTATGTGCCATGATTCAATTCCTCTGTAATTAAGCTTCGCTTTTTGCTTCAACTTCAGGTTTCACCGCTTTGGGCTTTTCAGCCTTGGCTTTGGAAACCTTCTTTTTTGGCGCTGAAGCAGCAATGCCAGTAATTTCAATCCGGGTGAAATCCTGCCGATGTCCCATTCTTTTCATATGGTGCTTACGACGTTTGAATTTGAGAATCCGGATCTTATCTCCACGGCCGTGCTCGACTACCGTGGCTGTGACTGTTCCGCCTTTCAGGTAAGGAGTTCCGACCTTAACGTCTTCACCTTCACCTACCATCAGCACCTGGTCGAGTTTGACCGTTGTGCCTTTTTCAGCGTCAAGTTTTTCAATTTTTAAAATATCTCCAGTGGTAGCACGATACTGCTTGCCACCGGTTGCGAATACTGCGTACATGGTTAATGCCCCGAGTTCGGAAGAGCCCTACAAAAGGGCGAGAATATTAGCGGTTTTATGAGGACCGGTCAACCTCTGTAAGCTCTAAATATGCAATGTATTTGATTTGAATTTAAGACAAATAGATATCAAGCGGTCATATCAGTGAAGATGACTCACATCCCTTTAAGCTGATCTCTTATGTGCTCACAGCTTCTGTTGGACATAACATCCACTTTCACTGCAAAAGGGGGGTATAGTACGTGGTTGGAAATCGTTTTGGCAGTATCAATGAAAACCATCAAAATCCGCGGTGCCCGCACCCACAACCTGGCTAATATTGACCTCGACCTTCCGAGGGACAAACTGATTGTGGTTACCGGTCTGTCCGGCTCCGGAAAGTCATCGCTGGCTTTTGACACAATCTACGCAGAAGGCCAGCGCCGGTATGTAGAATCACTTTCTGCCTACGCCCGTCAGTTTTTGTCTGTCATGGAAAAACCGGATATCGACCATATTGAGGGACTCTCGCCTGCCATTTCTATTGAGCAGAAATCAACCTCACATAACCCACGCTCCCCCGTCGGTACGATTACAGAAATTTACGACTACCTGCGACTGTTGTGGGCACGCGTCGGCACGCCCTGCTGCCCCGACCACGGGCAACCACTTGAAGCCCAGACCATCAGCCAGATGGTCGACCAGGTGATGGCGCTTCCCGAAGGCGCAAAAATGATGCTGCTGGCGCCGGTGGTTCGTGACCGAAAGGGCGAACATGCACAGTTGTTTGACGAATTGCGTGCCCAGGGGTATGTCCGTGTTCGTGTGGATGGCAACGTTTACCCCATTAATGAAGTGCCCGTACTCGAATTACGCCGCAATCACACGATTGAAGTTGTCATCGACCGGTTCAAAGTGCGACCTGACCTCAAACAACGCCTCGCTGAATCATTTGAAACCGCCCTGATCCTATCCGATGGACTGGCTCTTTTATCACCTATGGAGGAGGAAGAAGTTGAGAGCGCTGCCACGACTGAGAGGCTGATGAGCTCCCGTTTCTCCTGCATTCACTGTGATTACAGTTTGCAGGAAGTAGAACCGCGCATGTTCTCTTTCAATAATCCCAATGGTGCCTGTCCAAGTTGTGATGGTCTTGGGATGGCACAATTTTTTGATCCGGATCGTGTCGTCAGTAACCCTCAAGTGAGCCTGGCAGGTGGCGCCGTACGGGGCTGGGATCGTCGCAATGCCTATTACTTTCAGATTATCAAAGCGCTTTCCGCACACTATAACTTCGATATTGAGGTACCGTTCGAGGAATTATCCGAGAAGCATCGAGACATCATTCTGTACGGAAGTGGCGAAGAGATTATTGAGTTCACTTATTTCGGCGAGCGTGGCACGCAGAAGCGGCGTCATCCATTTGCCGGCGTTATTCCAAACCTGGAAAAACGCTTCCGTGAAACCGATGCAAGAATCGTGCGTGAAGAATTATCTAAATATATATCCCAGAAACCCTGTCCCGAGTGCAAGGGGCAGCGTTTAAACCGGCAGGCAAGACACGTGTTTGTAGCAGATATCAATTTACCGACCGTCACGGCCTGGCCAATTTTGCGCTGTCTGAACTTTTTCGATGAACTTGCACTGGATGGACGCAAAGGGGCGATCGCGGAAAAAATTGTCAAAGAGGTCCACCAAAGGCTTCAATTTCTCGTCAATGTCGGTCTGGATTACCTGACGCTAGACCGCAAAGCCGGCACTTTATCCGGTGGTGAGGCGCAACGTATCCGGCTTGCAAGCCAGATTGGAGCCGGTCTCGTGGGTGTCATGTATATTCTTGATGAACCCTCAATCGGTCTTCACCAGCGGGACAATGCGCGTTTGCTTTCCACCCTGGTGCGTTTGCGTGATATCGGAAACACCGTGATCGTGGTTGAACATGATGAAGAAGCCATCCGTACAGCGGACTATGTTGTAGATATGGGTCCGGGTGCAGGGGTCCATGGCGGCGAAGTCGTTTTCATCGGAAAACCCGAAGACCTGGTCAACAGTGACGCCACGCTAACCGGTAAGTACCTTTCAGGGAAACTGGAAATCGAAATCCCCGTGAAAAGAACGAAGACCGACCCGCAACGGGTTTTCAGGTTGATTGGTGCCACCGGTAATAATCTCAAGAATGTCACACTGGAAATCCCTGCCGGCTTATTAACCTGTGTAACCGGGGTTTCCGGCTCAGGTAAATCAACCCTGATCAACGATACACTGCACCGTCTGACGGCACAGGAACTGTACGATTCCAGCACCCAGCCAGCTCCCTATGAAAGGGTGGAGAACCTGCACCTGTTCGATAAAGTGGTTGATATCGATCAGTCTCCTATCGGTCGCACACCGCGGTCCAACCCGGCCACCTATACCGGTTTGTTCACACCGATACGGGATTTATTTGCAGGCACCCAGGAAGCACGTGCCCGCGGCTATCAGCCCGGTCGTTTCAGCTTTAATGTCAAAGGCGGGCGCTGCGAGGCCTGCCAGGGTGATGGACTGATCCGTGTTGAAATGCATTTCCTGCCGGATATTTATGTACCCTGCGATGTTTGTCACGGCAAACGCTACAACCGCGAATCCCTCAGTGTTCACTACAAAGGCAAGAATATCCACGAAGTGCTCGGCATGACCGTTGAAACCGCGTTGGAGTTTTTTGCGCCGGTTCCGGTGGTGGCACGCAAGTTACAAACCCTGATGGATGTCGGTCTCTCTTACATCACGCTAGGCCAGAGCGCTACGACCCTGTCCGGCGGCGAGGCGCAGCGGATCAAGTTGGCCAAGGAACTGTCCAAACGCGATACCGGACAGACGCTGTATATTCTGGATGAACCCACCACCGGATTACATTTCCATGACATCAAACAGCTGTTGCAAGTGCTGAACCGCTTACGTGATCATGGCAACACGGTGGTGGTCATCGAACATAATCTGGATGTCATCAAAACGGCTGATTGGGTCATAGACCTTGGCCCGGAAGGCGGTGACCGTGGCGGTGAAATCATTGCGACGGGATCACCCGAGCAACTGGCCGGTATTAAAGACTCACATACGGGTCATTTCCTCGCAAAACTTTTTGAGCGCCACGCTGCGTTACGGAAAAAATCTGCCTGAAATTGCGTTCTCAGCACCATTGTTCTCGATCTCCAGGCGCCCATCGTCCAGATAGCGGGTCAAATTTACCACTTATCGGGCGTTTGATACCGTTCACGCATACCGATGGGTGATTTGATTGAAAAACTGGATTTGTAGCGTACACTCACAACATTAAAAATTTTTCAGCGGTGTACTTTTCAAAAAATGTATTCGTTGTAGTCAGGCTCTATCTGCATAGGCAAAGGATTGCTAAAGATGAATTGCACAAATATGCGAGACCCTAAAGTTCAGGTTTCCCAGTCACCAGTTAACCTGGTACGAACAACAAGCTTCGGCATGCTCGGGTTTACCATGATCGAACTGTTGGTAGCCATTGCTATTTTGACGTTACTTATTTCGCTGTCAGTTCCGTCGATACGTGCCATTTCAGCCAACAACCAGATTGCAGTTGCAAACAACTCGATAATAACGGGCTTCAACCTGGCCCGCTCCGAAGCGGTTTCCAGAGGCAACGCGGTGTCAATTTGCCCATCCCAAAATGGTACTACCTGTGCAAACGGCAAGTGGGATACGGGCTGGATCGTATTCGACAATGCCGATGGCAACGGAAATATGGTCGAGACAGAAGTTATCCGGGCATCCGTCCGAAGCTCTGATATTGCGCGTTCTGGTCTGGCGGGCAATGTCGTGTTCAATCCGGATGGTACAACAACCCTGGGTGCATCGAACAGTATAACGGTTTGTTACGTTGATTTGACGGTGAGTAATAGATGCAGGGTCATATCAATCAGCCAGTTCGGTTTGATTTCATCTGCGGAAACAACCAGCTGAAGCACCGGGTGACTGACCCCATTAACACATGACAGGTGGAAGCAGAAAATTGAAAGCGATAAAACAAATATCCAGGCGGGGCCAATCAGGGACAACCCTGATTGAAATTATGATTGCCGTTGTTGTGTTCTCTATGGGCCTCGCGGGAACCGCGGCGCTGGTTGTGCATAATGTCAAGACAACCGCTTCTGCGTCCACACGCTCGCAAGCAGTTATTCTGGCCGACCAGCTTGCGGAAAGCATGCGTGCCAACCTGGTGGCCTACGAGACTGCAAACTTCAGCTCAGATCCGGCGGCAACAGCTACTGTCTGCCGTGGTTCGACTAAATGTACAGCAGTGGTACAGGCCCAGTATGACGTAACAGAATGGAAGGCAGAAGTCGCACGTCTGCTACCGGGTGGCCAGGCGTTTATTTGCACCGATTCAGATCCTATAGATGATGGAAAACCGGGGGCACTGGCTTGCGAAGGTGTGGGAATCAATGTTATCAAGATATTCTGGACGAACGCGCGCTTTAACAAAGAACAACAGATAGCAGATAGCGATATCCGTCGTCTCGTAACACCGGTGATACCATAGTGAAACACATACGCAACAACACTCATACCCTCGTCGCTAATCGGCACGCACAAAGTGCCGGCTTTTCACTTATCGAGTTAATGATAGCGATAGCGCTCGGGCTTGTTCTGCTCATCAGCATGACGCAGATATTTGGCGGCATGAAAAACTCCTATCGTTTTCAGGAAGGCATGGCCCGCGTGCAGGAGAACGGGCGTATTGCAAATGATATCATCGCCCGTCAGTCGCGGCTTGCCGGTTTTCGAACGGCAGTATGGAATGATCCTGTGCCGAATTTTTATCCAGTTACAGGCGGGTCTACCGATGGAGGCGTTGGTGGCAATGATACCCTGCAGGTCATGTACATGGATGATCTGGATTGTTTGAATGTTGCCAACGGTGCTGCCATCGACGCGGAAACCAATCAGACGATCAATTTCTATAAACGCGTGACCTTTGCGGTCGATGCCAATGACGACTTGATCTGGACGTGTGAATACGGTGCCACAGTCGCCGCTCTCGCAGCCCAGATTAGCGCCGAAGTAGTCATTGCGGGTGTTGACAGTTTTCAGATACTGTATGGCGTTGACACCGACGTGCCGCTGGATTTCAGCCTCAACCGCTGGTCGGTGGCGTCTGCCATCACACCACAGACCAGTATTTGCGTTCAGAGCCAGTATATATGTGAAACTGACCCCGGTAGCCTGTTGGCCAATATGTCAAATGGGGTTCCGATCAGCATTCAGGTAGGTCTGCTTTTACGTTCCCCGGCGCGTGTAACAAGCATAGATAACGTTGCGTATACCGTTCTGGATGAGAATGTAGCCGCTGCGGGAGATAATCTGTACCGGCAACTGTTTGTTGCTAAAGTAAATTTAAGGAACCTTACCTTATGAAGCCCACAGGACCCATACTTCGACAGTCAATCAAAAAGCAAAACGGTGCAGCCCTGATAATGGGCCTGATGTTGTTGCTGGTGATGACCCTGTTGGCATTGACTGCTTCCAGCAGTGCAGTTATGCAAGAAAGAATGGCAGGCAGTTTTCGTGATGCCAGCCTGGCCTTCCATGCCACTGAAGCGGGTGGGCGCTGGGGTGCTGCATGGTTGCAAAGCCTGGGTGCCTCCACCGGTTCGCCACGGCCGTTTCCATGCGCGAGCAATTGTACAGCCAGCGCGGACAAGGCGGTTTGGGTAAGCGGGCAATACAGCCCGAGTCTCGATTGGGCCACCAATAGCTGGACCTTTGGTGTGAGCCCGACAGATGCATCGGTTTTTTCGGGCTATGAGGCCACCGCAGTGAAATCCAATTTGATGGTCGGCGCACCGCCACAGTTCGTTCTTGAAGAGTATCACTTCAAACGTGATGACCTGTCATCGTCCGCTGCCACAGGTGTTGTTTATTATCGTGTTATTGCCAGAGGCACAGGCCAGAGGCTGAACACAACCCGTGTTGCATTCAACCTGTTAGCCAAGCGCTTCCAGTAGTCAGGAGTACCCGAATGAAAAACATTTTATCTAATTACAACCGGACAAACAGATGGCTCAGGCAGTCTATCCTGGTTTGTCTGATTGCCAGTACAGCAAACTTCAGCGTTTGGGAAACAGCCGGGGCAGTAGAAGCACCGGTGGGGCAGGCAACCAACCTGAACCTTCCTGATGTACCGTTGTTTGTGAGTCTGAATGCCCTACCAAATATATTCATCGAAATGGATGACTCCGGCTCGATGGATTGGACCATCTTGACACCCTTTCATTTTACGACTTGTAAATATGATGGCAGTCGGAATTGTGGTACCGTCTCCACCAGTGGTACGTTTTATGACTACACCAATGCCGATGATGATTTTGCGAATTTTGAGTATGTGTTCGCAGCCAGCGATGATGCCTATAACACGGGTTGTAGCAGTAACCGTGAGGTTATCGAACTTTGCGACGACCGTGGTGAGGATGACTATGACTGGCGTGTGAAAAGCGCCGATTTGAACGTGCTTTATTACAACCCTACCACCCAGTACAGGCCCTGGCCAGGTTACCCCGCGGCGAGTTTCGGAGCTGCGCGTTCCTATCCCGATTCAGAGCTGGATGGCTATGATGATACCCGTAATATGGCCGGTTTCGTCTACCATTTCTGGATAGATGACCATGGTTTCTCAGGTACACGGCCCGATCATAGTGACAGAACCGTTGGTGCAAACAATATTGTTGACCAGTGGGATACGCACGTTAAGGTCACCGTAAACTCAACCGACTTCAGTTGTGACCTGGTTACCTACAATCCAACCAATAGCAATATTAATCAAACACTTACGCCGTTAGCAAACACCGATAGCCGATGCGTGGCCGCGCTCGGCAGCGACCCGGTCAACCTGCAAACCAGTGTTGCCAACTGGTACCAATACTATCGTCGCCGCACCATGGTTGCCCGCGCGGGTGTTTCAACCGTTATTTCCGATATGCCATCATTTCGCTATGGCTTTGGAATGATCAACGACCAGGATCTGTTCGTTGAGATGCCAGCGGCTGCTACCACCGTATTTGATACGCATAATGACGCCCTTGTTGAACAGTTCCTGACCCATCAACAGGTAGCCCTTGGCACTCCTTTGCGGCGTGGTCTTGAACGCGTTGGCAATTACTACGACGATGAACTACCAGGCAAGCCCTCGCCGATCGTGGAGACCTGCCAGAAAAACTTCTCGGTGCTGTTTTCGGATGGCTTTTGGAACGGTGGTGACCCCTACGATGTAGACTCGGATGTTGATGGAGACGGTGCAAGCATCAATGATGAGAGTATAACCTTGGCCGATGTGGCCAAGTACTACTACGATAAAGATCTGTCACCATTGGCGAATGTTGTACCAACCGATCCATTCGATTCCAACAACCAGCAGCATATGGTCACCTTTACCATCGGTTTTGGCGTGACCGGAGACCTGAGTGACAGCGATGGCAATGGCTGGCCGAACCCGGAGCTTGCCAGTGACGACAAATGGTATCTGACGGATTCCCAGAATAACGAAAGAAGTGTCGATGATCTGTGGCATGCAGCCTGGAATAGCAGGGGTAAGTACATTTCGGCCAAGCGCCCGGAAGATCTGATTACTGGTCTGCGCTCGGCTATCCAAAATATCAGCGACCGTATCGGTAGTGCCGCGTCTGGTTCTGCGAATGGTGGTTCTATCAGCACGAATTCAAAGATTTTTCAGGCCAAATTCGATGCCTCCGACTGGCATGGTGAGTTGTTGGCATTGAACGTGGACCAAGACTCCGGTGTACTGGGTTCGGTGGCCTGGGAGGCCGGTAATTTGCTCAACGCCAGGTCGCCATCCGGTCGAACAATACTCACCACCAATGAGTCAGGCAACGGCACTAACTTCACGTGGGCCAATCTTGGTGACGGTCAAAAAGCAATGTTGAATATCAATCCGCAGAGCGGTGAGTCAGATGGCATGGGTGAGGACCGTTTGCTCTACCTCAGGGGGGTTCAGTCCAATGAAGGCGCTGACGCAAGCAATTTCCGGAAGCGTACCGATATTTTAGGCGACCTGGGTCATTCGGAC
>RCNE010000118.1_pt1 | contig 36491 bp, 34 predicted proteins | sample 2041361 | NCBI WGS metagenome assembly RCNE01 (sample SAMN09708229, study PRJNA481090) | Marine sediment metagenome, whole genome shotgun sequencing project. | reverse complement strand
GGAACTCCCGCACCATCGACCGAGAGCACCTCATGACTGCGTCACCACGCCTTTCGATCGGCGTCCCGGTATACAACGGCGAAGACTTCATCGCCGAGGCGTTAACCAGCCACCTTGAACAGGACTTCGGTGATTTCGAGATCGTCGTCTCGGACAACTGCTCCGACGACGGAACGGCCGACATCGTCAACGAATTCGTCAAGGCCGACACACGTGTCAGCTACGCGCTGAACACGGAGAACATTGGCGGCCCTGCAAACTTCAACCGGCTCTTTCGGCTGACGTCTGGTTCGTTGTTTCGCTGGGCGGCTGCCGACGATCGCATCGAACCCGGCTATCTGTCGTCAGTCATCGAAATGATGGATGATGACCCGTCGATCGTGATTGGTCACAGCCACAGCCTCCTCATCGATCCGCAGAGTGTCCCGATGCTCGAAATGGAGCAAGGCTGGCTCGGTGGAGACGGCTACCTGGAGGCAATCAAACTCTCCCCACCGCCGGGAGATACACGATTCCACTCGCCACATCCGCACCAACGCATAGACGCGGTCATCAACAACAACCACCGGAACTTCTACATCTTCGGAATCATGCGCCGCGCCACCATGATGCAAACCCGCCTGCACGGCGCCTTCTACGGAGGCGATCGCACACTGCTCGTCGAGATGGCGATGCGCGGCACCTTTCGAAAGGTCGATGCGCCGCTCTTCGGCTCTCGAAGCCACGCGAAGAATTCGGGACGCAACGGCCTGAACTTCGAGGAACTCAAACAACACGGTGCCAAGGACCTGTCGTTTGCCAGCATGGTGATGAAGGGATACGTGAACGGCGTCCGTCAGGCTGGCGTGAGTCGAGCCGACGAGATGAAGTGTCTGGCGATCATCGCCAAGAAGTTCAAACAACCAACACGACTGATCCGTGGCTGGTGAGTCGGAGAACTACGGTGGTGTAATGCCGATCTGCGCCCTCGAAGACGGATGGGAACCAACAATCCACCCCGACGCCTTCGTCCACCCCGACGCAGTCCTCATTGGCAACGTTGTTCTTGGCGCACACTCATCGGTCTGGCCGGGCGCCGTGATCCGTGCCGATGACAACACAATTCGTATCGGTGAGCGCTCGTCGGTTCAGGATGGCGCCGTGCTGCACTGCACTTTTGAGCACACGACAACCGTGGGTGACGATTGCACAATCGGACACAACGCCCACCTCGAGGGCTGCACTCTGGACAACGGTTCTCTCGTCGGCTCAGGAGCTGTGGTCCTTCATGGGACGGTCGTGTCGACCGGTGCGTTAGTGGGGGCCAACGCTCTCGTGCCTGGCGGCAAGGTGATACCGCCGAACGCAATGGCGCTCGGCGTACCTGCAAAGATCCGAGAGGATGCGAACTCTCTCGAGCAGAACCTGCTGAACGCAGCCAGCTACATCGAACGGGCTGCACGCTACAAAGCGCACATGCGCCGAGTCTCGTAGTGATGTTTCCGGACACTCATAGGCAGTTGGACCCGGTGCGAACAGGCCATCGGCCCCCTGGCTGGCCGAGGGAAGCTGCCGTAGGTTCAAGAGTTATGTCCGATCGACCGAGGGGTTCTCTGTGAAACGTCGCACGCACGAACATCTGCGGATCGCCATGATCGGAACACGAGGCATGCCTGCCAACTACGGCGGCGTCGAGACAGTGGTCGACGTGTTGTCTCGTCAACTGGTGGCCCGCGGACACGAAGTCACCGTCTTTTGTCGCTCCGAGGACTACGACCAGCACCCGCCCATGATCGACGGTGTAAAGCTCGTCTATCTTCCTGCATCGACCTCGCCTGGCATTGGTGCAATGGTTCACGCCCTACGTGCGGCCATCTACTGCATCGGCCGAAACTTCGACGTCATCCATTTTCATGCGCTCGGCCCCGGCATGATGTCGATCATCTCGCGACTGTTCACACGGTCGACCGTGGTCGTCACCGTGCATGGGCGAGATGACAAACGAGACAAGTGGGGCCGAGGGGTGCGACTCATCCTTCGCTTCGCGGCCAGAGTGAGCGCCCGTGTCCCCCACTCGACACTGGTGGTCTCTCAAACACTCGCACACGAGTACGCCGACGAATTCCGTCGATCGACCACCGTGGTGCCGAACTCGACACACGCAATCGCAGACGTTGCTGCTGGCGAGACATTGCAGCGGTACGGCCTCAGCCCGCAGAAGTACTTCATCTCGGTCGGACGCCTCGTACCCGAGAAGGCGCCGCATGAGATGATTGCCGGCTATCTGAACGCAATGACCGACATGCCTCTGGTGATCGTTGGTGGGGCCGCAGGAACCGAAGGGTACGTCGAACACCTCAAGGAGATGGCTGCCTCCTCGAAGAACGTCATCTTCACCGGTGCCCTGTATGGCGACGAACTTGCCGAGATGCTCACGAACGCCGGCGCGTTCGTGACCTCTTCACACCTCGAAGGCCTCCCCACAGCGTTAATCGAAGCGGGACGAGCTGCCTTGCCGATCATCGCAAGCGACATCGCTCCACATTGCGAGATCTTGAATACCGAGTCCGGCAGCGATGGCCGTCGTGTGTACGCGACTGGCGACACACATGCGCTGAGCGAATTGTTCGGTCTCGTCGAATCGTTCTACGAAGACGAATCTTTTGGAGCCAAGTTGTTGGCGTCCGAACTCGACGATCGGTATGCCCCGGCTCGAACCGGTGAAGTACACGAGCAGGCATATCTCGCAGCGGTTGGTTCTCGTCACCGCCGTTAAAGGCTGAGCTTGAGCCCTTCGGATGCGGCGAAGATCTCGCAGCTCGTTTCCCAACTCTGAGCCTCCGTGACGAGTGCCTCGACGGCGTCGTCATCGTGCAGCGGGTCGTGGTGGAACATGGCCAAACGTTTTGCGCCGCCGATGTCGGCCACGTGGGCTGCATATCGCGTCGTGCAGTGTCCCCAGTCGAGGCGAGCGGCGAGCAGCTCCGGGGTGAACTGTGAGTCATGAATCAATAGATCGACTCCATCGACAAGTTCGAGTACCCCAGGATCGACCGTCGAGCTGTCCGATGGCTCTTGGTGATCCGGGATGTACGCAATCGCCAGATCGTCCCACTCGATGCGGTACCCGTTGGTTCGACCGCAGTGAGGGACCGATCGAGCGGTGACCTTTGCAGAACCGATCTGCATCGAGTCGTTCCACAGGTCGTCAAATTGCATCTCGCCAGCGAGATCTTCGAGGCCTACGGGGAAATACGGAGGCGTGACGAAGTTGTGGAGTGCCTGTTTGAAGGACATATCGGCCTGGGGAGGACCCACCAGACTCGCCGTCGACCCATCGTCGAGAATCTGCGGGAAGAACGGGAGTCCCTGCACATGGTCCCAATGGAGATGGCTGACGAGCATCGTCCCGTGGAACTGGTTGGATCCCAGTCCAAGCCCGTAGAACCGAAGGCCGGTACCGGTGTCGCAGATGATTGGCTCGTCACCTTCACGTTCGATGACAACACATGACGTGTTGCCACCAATTCGTGCCATTGATGAATCGGCACACGGCGTGGACCCTCGAACCCCATAGAACGAGACCGTCACCCCTGCCTGCATGCACAGAACTTTACGTGGTGGAATGCTGCGAGGAAAATACTGTGACACATCTGACGCGCTCCCACCCCGCGGAACTCGTCCTCACGGCAGCCGCAACTGCGACCCGTGTACTTCGAGGAGACCGTCGGCACGCAAGGACTCGATCACGCGCTCCGCACGCTGCGGATCATCGATCCAACCCATAAATCGAGCGGCATCTAGCCGCTCGATGGGACCCTGACGAAGCGCCGACACGAGGCGCCCCCGCCCCTGCCGGTCAGAACCCTCGAAGCGGCTCTGGCCCGCGCTCACGGCCGCTGAGCCGATCGACGGATCTTCGTTCGCTCCTGCCCAAGCGCACACTGCCTGCGCGGGGCAGGTCGCGCAAACTGGCCGGCGTTTGGTGCAGACGAGCGCGCCGAAGTCGAGCAGAGCCTGATTCCACGCCCAGCCCGACCCACCCGGCACAAGCTCGTTCGCCCGCAACTGCGCGTCGCTCACCGTGAACGTGCGTCCATCGATGCGGGCGAGCACTCGACCAACATTGGTATCGACGACGGCGACATCCCGCTCGAAGGCGAATGCTAGAACCGCACGAGCCGTGTATGGCCCAATGCCGGACAACGCCATCAATGCATCGAGGTCCGCGGGTACATCGCCTGCGTGACGCTCGACGATCTCCTGGGCACAACGGTGGAGCATCACGGCCCGACGGTTGTACCCAAGGCCATCCCACAGCGCAACGAGTTCGCCGACGGTTGCTACGGCCGCATCAGCAGGCGTCGCGAAGGTGCGTATGAACCGTTCCCACTTCGGTATCACCCGAGCGACCTGTGTCTGTTGCGCCATGACTTCGCTCACGAGAATCGGCCACGGATCACGAATCTCACGCCACGGGACGTCACGATCGGTGCTCACCCACCATGACTGCACTGCGGCCACGAACGAGGCGTCTGTCGTCATGTCGTGCCCCTGCCCATCTCTCCCAGTCTGCACGATCATGTCTCGCCTCGAACTGCCGACAGGAGTTGGGTCATTCGACCTACACGAGGACCGTTCATGGACTACGCACCCATTCACCTCTCGCCCCCGGACATGTCCGTCCGCGAGCGCCGCAGGTTGCTCGATGCCTTCGACTCCAACTGGATTGCCCCAGCGGGACCGGAACTCAATGAGTTCGAGTCTCGCCTTCGCTCCGTTGCTGGCACGGAAGCCGCAGTTGCGACCACGAGCGGCACAGCTGCCCTTCACCTCGCCCTTCAAGTACTCAACGTCGGCCCTGGAGATGTCGTCCTGGTTCCCAGCGTCACCTTCGTGGCCTCGGCGAACGTTGTTCGGTACGTCGGCGCCGAACCACACTTCGTGGACTGTGACCCCCGCACCGGAAACATCGATCCAGGAGAGCTCGAATGTGCAATCGAGAGTCTCGAACGAGCCGGTAGATGTCCCGCGGCCGTCATCACTGTCGACCTCTACGGCGCTTGTGTGAACTATCGAGAGATCGAACGAACGTGTGGCCGTTTCGGAATTCCGATCATCGAGGATGCCGCTGAAGCCATCGGCGCAACCCACGCTGGCCGGCCCGCTGGATCGTTTGGCACACTCGCCGCGTTCAGCTTCAACGGCAACAAGCTCATCACGACAGGCGGTGGGGGCGCGCTCGTGGGACCGACAGAACTGGTCGAACGCGCTCGGTTCCTTGCGTCACAGGCCCGAGAGACCGCAGTGCACTTCGAACACGGTGAAATTGGTTTCGCATATCGACTGTCGAATTTGTCCGCTGCCCTTGGGAGTGCGCAACTCGAACGCCTTGACCTGCTTGTCGACCGAACCCGAGCCGTACATCGCCGATATATCAATCAGCTCGGTCAGCTCGATGGTGTCGAGGTCATGAGCCACGACCGAGACGGTCGAGGCAATGGATGGCTTACGGTCGCGCAACTCGATCAACGAAGGTTGCCGTCACCGGCCGCCGTCTGCGCCGCCTTCGCTGCGGTCAAGATCGAGGCACGACCGGCGTGGAAACCCATGCACCTGCAACCGCTCTACATCGATGCTCCAATCACCGGAGGTAGTGCCGCAGAAAAACACTACGCGCAAGGATTGTGTCTTCCCAGCGGCTCCTCGCTCACCAAGGAGCAACAAGATCGAGTGATCGACACGTTCATCGACGCCGTATGCGCCGAACGAGCCACCGACCTCACGACCAAGATCGATCTCCGGGCACCGCAGACGGAGCACCGGAAAACGAACGCCCGCTCTGCGGCTTAGGGGCTTCGCGGATTAGAGCCTGGCGACTTCGGCAACGTCTGGACAATCCGCTTGCCAGGAACTCACGGGGAGCAGACCTTCGGGGCCGATGACGTCGTCGAAGGTGTCGAGATCGACCAATTCGACATCACGGTGATCTGAAGTGAAACCGTTGCGCTCAAGATAACTGTTCCACAACAACCGTGGGAGCCGCGTTCCGAGCGGAGTCACGACCACCACCGAGCGGCCCGCACGACGAGCATGCTCGATCCACGCAGTGGTCCCCATCGGCGCCAGCACCTTCGAGGGCCCTGACACCAATGAGTCGATCACATCCGTACCGCCTGATTCGGAAAGCGCGATCTCCTCGGCCTGATCGGTTGTCCGATCCATTTCCAAGGATTCAGCAAACGCCCATCCCGCTTCGACCGGTTCGAGGGATTGCACCATGTGCGCGGCAAGAGCGAGAAGGCCAGCCGACTCGGGCTGCCTCACAATCAGCTGTCGAAGCGCAACCAACATTGCTCCTGGACTGCGCGCGAAGGCGCCGAAAGCGGGAACAGATTCCGCGACCAGAATTCTGTCTGGGGCCGACCCGGCGCGGGCGACATAACGAAGCCGTTCTATTGGGTGCACAAGGCGACGATACATGGGTGCGTCCCCCGTGCACATCCGCTACCGTTTCGCCCGTGGCAACACTCGACGGTGATCCAGAACTCGATCCGCTCAATGGCGAAGCACGCCCGTTCTCGGACTGGCTGACGACCTTCCCCATGCTGGTGGGTGTCATCGATCCGTACACCCACGAAAGCTCGTGGTTGCTCGACACGATCAAACGCGTCTTTCACCACTACCGGGATGCCGGTGTACGCAACGTCTGGCTTGTAACCGCGCCCCCAGACGGCGTCAAAAGTTTCCTCGGCCCGTATGCCGAGGAATTCCTCACGTTCTCAGATCCCGATCGTGCAGCTGCGAAGGCGCTCGGACTCACAACACTTCCCGCACTCGCTCTGGTCAAGCAGGACGGCACGATCGCCGCCACTGCCGAGGGTTGGGACCCTGCGGCGTGGCGCAACGTCTCCGAAGCGCTTGAAGAACTCACTGACTGGACGCCAATTTCGGTCCCTGGACCCAAAGATCCGGCTCCCTATGCCGGAACCCCAATCTGAGAATGCAGCTTTCCTGACCCAGGTTGCCTCAGGCGCAACCAGTCGCCCGAACGAGATCGGCGGTCGGGTAGAACACCTCTCGGCCGACGGCCTGCCGCGACCACTCTTCGAGGGCGAGGGCGTAGTTGTCGAGAGCCCCTGGGGTATCGGCTTCGACATGGAGCCGAACACAGGTCTGAGAACCAGTGCGCCACGCAACAAACTGATCGCCGCCCCAGCCATCGGCGAGCGAACGGCCTTCGGCCGTGCCAAACGCGTCGGCGAACAGCGCAGCCCATGCAGCCTCACCCCAGAGCCCCGATTCGAACACTTCCCCATCAGCGGGTGGCGCGTCGATCGCTCCGTCGGCTGGCGAACCCGAGAGAAAGGCATCGGGATCGATGATGACCTCCGAGGTCCCCGGAGGTTCCTCGAATGCACGATCGACCTCGGATTGTCCGCGAGACCACAACGCGTCAGCGAACGTTTCCCCATATCGGTATCGCCCAAACTGAAGCTCAAGGAACGAGGTGGTGAACTCGGACAACGACACACCTCGTGGGAGGGCTTGTCGAACCGCGACCTCCTCGTCACGTTCAGCGTCTGAAAGCGTCGAGCGATAACGCTCCTCGATGACCCGGGCGGAGCCTTCCAGGAGCGCCCTGAATGTCCACCCGATCTCATCGTCACGTTCGTCGTACTCGTCACGATCGATACCGAAGACCTGGTCTTCGAGCGCATGAACCAGTTCATGCACCAAGACTGTCTCCGTGAAGGCCGTTATCTCTCCCGCCCGAAGCACGATGTCGCCTCGGTCAGGGTCGTAGTACCCCAGAACGCCTGCGTCGCCGAAACGTTTCCAGATCTCCTCGAGTGTCGCTGAGTCGTCGATGATCCCCATTGCTCGATAGATGTCGGTGTTATTCGCGTACTCGTCGGCGGACTCGAGAGCGTCGGTGGCGATCAAGGCGTCCCACTCAGCAGTGAAGGCCGTTCCGCTGAGAAGCGTGACCACTGGACGTGTCGTGAACTCGTGTCCCCGTTCTTGTTCGACGAACACGATCAGCTCGTCGAGCAGTCTCGACAGATCGGTCGACTCGGCCGCTTCCGGGGCAGGGACATCGGCCTCCTTCGACGTGTTCCCCGGGTCATTCGTCGTCGACGGCTCGACGGTTGGCTCGACCTCCGGAGTCGCCTCAGGTTGCTCGAAGGCGAGCGCATCAGCATCGAGTGCATCAATGGCATCGGACCCCTCATTGGATGGTTCGCTCAAAAGACGGGCTCCGTCGGAGGCAGTCTCGCTGACCGCTTCGTCGTCGCGTACAACGTCAACCCCGGCGGGACCTGACGAACACGCCGTCGAGAGAAGCACGGCCACGACGATGAACCAAATGGCGCGCATGATTCAGTATCGGCCATTCGGTGCGAAACCTTTCGTCGGGAGCCGCCTGACCAAACCAGACCTTGGTCGGACCAATACACTCCTCTGTGAAGACATGGAGGTCGAAAGACGATGAGCGAAACCACAGATCACACAATCGAGGGGTCAGGCGCAGAACCAATCGCGATGGAGGAGCCTGCCACCGAGGGTTCGGCCATCACTGACGCTGCCAAACTCATCCGTCTCGGAACCATGACACAGTCCTTGATGACCGAGGCTCGAGAGGCACCACTCGACGAGGCCGGACGAACACTGCTTGCCAAGATCCATGGTGAAACAATGGAAGCGCTCGAGGACACGATGAGCGACGACCTCCTCGATGAGCTCCGCGAGTTCCAGCTCTGCATCGACTGCACCGATCAACCACCGTCCGAAGGTGAACTGCGAATCGCGCAGGCACAACTTGTCGGTTGGCTCCAAGGTCTCCACCAAGGGTTTCAGGCAATGGCGATGGCCCAACAGGCAGCGGCCATGCAACAACTCCAACAACTCCAACAACGAGGCGCTGCGGGACATCAAGAACTTCCGTCAGGGCAACAGCCTGTACCGCCAGAGGCGATCGACGCGGCGAGCCGTCCGGGCACATATCTCTGACATAGGTGCTGTCGCGTCAGCTCAACTCACGCTTCACGGAGCGAGTCGGGCCCAAAGAAGGCCTGCCACGCAAACCAGAACTCGTTGCGGTGCTGCAGTGCACCGAGTTGGGTCCCAGCGAGCTCGCCCTCGAGGGCGACACCAGCGATCGACCACCTCGAACTGGTCTGATCATCGACAAAGCCGCCGTCATCGGTGGCAGTGAAGGTCAGCGTCTCTCCGTCGACCACCGGGTCGTGTGCCACTGCCGAGCCAATCGCCTGCGAAGAGGCGATGACGTTCTGATCGAGAGCGTCCGCGGTGTCTCCGCCGAAGAACACCGCAATCGCGAGCCCGTCGACCTCATCGTTGACGACACGTTCTGCCTCCAAACGTGCAAATGAGTAGGACGCAATCACGTCTCCCTCGCTGACCCCCACCACACGACTCAATGCAGGGAGCCTGTCGTCGGTTTCGCCTCTGAACAGGAACGGCCGATCGAGAGAGGAATACCCGGTATAGGGGTTCACGCCGTACGTGCTCCGGCCGAATCCGCTCTCGGCAGCGAGCGACTTGCCATCCGGAAAGCTCTCGACGAACTGCCCGAATGACACGATCGAGGTCGAGACGCTCTCGAGTTTGGCGCCCGCGAACTCTCCCACCACACCAACTCCGGTGATCTGCTGCCACAGCGAGGTAGTCCCCGCATCCCACATCACGAGGTCACTATTTCGGAGTAGGCCAGATACTCCGAACCTGAGCACCTCACCGTTCACTCGCCGGTCGTAGGCAATCGCGGTGTTACACAGCGGGCAAAACGTGACCGCGACGGGGACATCGCCAATGGCGTCGTTGACGATCTCGTGCCGTGTCATGATCGACAGCGGGTAGAAACGAGCCTCTCCATCGACTTGGACCAACGCCCCCGGGTCGCGCGGTGACAACCATTGGGCTGCGAGAGTCACGGTCTCGAACACGGGCCTGTCGATCGGTGGAATGCCATCGCGAGGGTCCTGGGACCCCAACCCGGGCGAAAATTCGCGCCAGTCCTCGACGGTCCGGCGGGTCCAGTCTGTTGGCCATGGATAGTCACCCAGAAATCCTGGGTCAGCATCGGGGTCCACGATCACATCGGAAGCCGCTGGGTCAAACTGCAAGCCCCCGGTCGTGTCGAACGGACCATCGAGATTCGGCAAGAATGTGGTGGTCGGACCGTTGAGAACGGTCGTCGTCGTGACCAGCTCATCGCTAGTCCCATCTCCGGGTTCGCCATTCGCGGATGTTGTGTTGTCGTCGCTGCTCGCCACGTCGTCCAAGCTCGATGAACAGGCCGAGGCTACGACAGCAAGGCAGATCAGGGCGATGGTGAAACGGCGGGTCATGATTTGCCAACCCACTTCGGGCAAAGAGGCATTCCCCGCCGCTCGAACCCTTGTATTCCTCTTACTGAAGACTGCCCTGCGCCGGGTTGCCCGTTACCCTGTCGGAATGGCTAAGACGGTTGATCTCTCCTCTCGGATTCGTGCGGGAGCAAAAGTCCGCGCAACGATCGATCTTCCCGGCGTCCCGCAAGGAACTCATGGCAAGGTCGCCATGTCCAATGGGCTCACCTGGCTCCGGTACTGGGTCCGATTCGACAATGGGGAACTCCTCAGTCATGTCGATCACGACAAGATCGTGATCAGCCGAGCGTGGGATCAGTTCTTCCTTCAACAAGAAGCAGCCGCAGCTGCAGCCGAGGCTGGAGTTTCAGCCGCCGGAGATGCAACATCAGGCGGCGCACAAGCTGCAGACAACGCTTTCGGCGTTCCCCAATACCTTCTTGACCGCACGAAATCTGCGCTCGAGAAGGCTGGCGTCACTCGTTAGGTTTTGCGATCTCGCTTCTCGACCACATCCCCTCGTCGGGAGCAGAACCGGACCAACTGATCGACGCGTTCGTCGAGTACTCGACGTCGTCAGGCCTCGAGCTCTATCCCGCTCAGGAGGAGGCAATCCTTGAGCTGTTCTCGGGGAACCATGTCATCCTTGCGACGCCGACGGGATCGGGAAAGTCTCTCGTAGGCATGGCCGGTCATTTCGCTGCCATCGCCAACGGTCAGCGGAGTTACTACACGGCCCCGATCAAGGCGCTCGTGTCGGAAAAGTTCTTTGCACTGAGCCGTGAATTGGGTTCGGACAACGTCGGCATGATCACCGGAGATGCCGCAGTCAATCCCACTGCGCCGGTCATCTGTTGCACACAGGAAATTCTCGCCAACATCGCATTGCGACGAGGCGCGAGTGCTGACATCGGCCTGGCCGTCGTCGATGAATTTCATTACTACGCCGACCCCCAGCGCGGTTGGGCCTGGCAGGTCCCACTTCTGGAGATGCCTCAGGTGCAGTTCCTGTTGATGTCGGCAACACTTGGACCCACCGATCGGTTCGAGACCGACCTCGAATTACGTTCCGGTCGTCCAGTCGTGACGGTGTCGAGCACCGAACGCCCCGTGCCACTCGACTTCGCATGGCAGACCAGCGCAATTCACGAGACCGTCGAGACCTTGCTCGAAACAGGCCGAGCTCCCATCTACGTCGTGTACTTCACGCAGAAGTCAGCGCTCGAAGCCGCGCAATCGTTCACCAGCCTGTCGATCTGTAGCAAAGAGGAGAAAGCGGCTATTCGAGCCGAAGTCGGCAACTTCCGATTCGACTCGCCAATCGGCAAGGACCTGAAACGTTTCCTGTCCCATGGCGTCGGCATTCATCACGCGGGGCTTCTTCCCAAGTACCGGTTGCTGATGGAGAAACTGGCGCAGAAGGGTCTGCTCAAAGTAATCGTCGGAACGGACACCCTTGGCGTCGGCGTGAACGTGCCCATCAGGTCAGTGCTCATGACGCAACTGTTCAAGTACGACGGGCAGAGGGTACGAATCCTGTCGGTTCGCGAGTTCCAACAGATCTCCGGGCGAGCTGGCCGTAAAGGGTTCGACGACCAGGGCACCGTCTGGGTGCAGGCGCCACCGCACGTCATCGACAATCTTGTCGCTGACCGCAAGGCGGTCGACGATCCGAAGAAGAAACGAAAAGCCCAAAAGAAGAAGAAGCCCCCTGATCGCGGCTACGCACATTGGACAGAGGACACGTTCACAAAACTGGTGCACGGCTCACCTGAACCAATGTCGTCGAGCTTCAACGTCACACATCAGATGTTGCTCAACCTTCTCGATCGGCCACCGATTCATGGTGCGTACCCCCAACCGGGTGGCTGCGATGCCGTGAAACGTCTCCTACAGGACAACCACGAGACAGCCAAGGCCCAACGCGGACACATCAAACGCACGATCTCCATGTATCGCTCACTCCTCGATGCAGGCGTCGTCGAACACCTCGACGTGCCCGATGACGAAGGCCGCCTGGTCCGGGTGACCCTCGATCTCCAAGATGACTTCGCGCTCAACCAGCCCCTGTCGCTTTTTGCACTCGAAGTGATCGAGAACCTCGATCGCGACGCCCCAGACCACGCACTCGATGTGCTCTCGGTGATCGAATCAGTGCTCGAAAACCCCGGAGCGGTTCTTGCCGCGCAGCTGGACAAAGCAAAAACTGACGCGATCGGCGAAATGAAACGCAGCGGCGTCGAGTACGAGGAGCGCATGGAACGGCTCGAGACCATCGAGTACCCCAAGCCCCTACGAGACGACCTCTACGAAGCGTTCAACGGCTTCCGGTCCCGCCATCCATGGGTAGGCCAAGAAAACGTCAAGCCAAAGTCAATCGTGCGCGAGTTGTATGAACGCGTAATGAGCTTCAGCGAATACGTTTCCGAATATGGCATGAAACGTAGTGAAGGTGTCGTTCTCCGATACCTCACCAACGCCTACCGAGCCCTGATGCAGACCGTTCCGGACAGTGAGAAGACAGAACAGGTCGTCGACATCATCGAGTGGCTGGGTGAACTCGTCCGACAGGTCGATTCAAGCCTGATCGACGAGTGGGAGCGGCTCACCAATCCCGAACCCGATGACAGCACAACCGACTCACGCTTCACCGTCATCGAGGCGGCCCCTCGAGATGTGACATCCAACGTCCGTGCGTTCCAGGTCATGGTGCGTAACGAGACCTTTCGCTGGGTCCAACTGCTCGATCGCCGAAATCTCTCGGAACTCTCGCGTCGTTCCGACCCCGAACATGCCTCAGACGACGAGCGGCCGGCATCCCCTCTGCGTCCACTCGATCAGGTCGAGCGGATGGTCGACGCGTACTACGCCGAACACGAGTCGGTGGCGACTGGTCCTGACGCTCGCGGCGCGGAGTTCTTCCAGCCGGGGGAACCCGACGAACAAGACATCATTCCTGTGCGACAGGTGGTGCGAGACCCTGAGGGTCACGACGAGTGGGGTTTGTGCGGCTGGATCGATCTGCAGCGGTCGCGTGACCTCGGCCAAGCCGTCGTCGTATTCGACGAACTTCGGCGACTGTAATCTCGAGTTATGCGCGTCCATGTGCTCCGAAGTCCGACCGGAGGTGGTCGAAGGTCCCGAGCCGCCACGACCGAGCTCGTGACGACTCTCGCATCGTCCGGGCACGAAATTGTCGATGTCACGGGCGATTCGGCCGAGGCATCGTCAGCGAGACTTCGACAGGTGATCGCTGCGGGCGACGTCGAGCGAGTACTCGTGTGCGGCGGCGATGGTCTGGTGCACTTGGCAATTCAGCAGCTCGCAGAGTCCGGGGTCCCGATAGCACTCTGCCCGTCGGGAAGCGGCAACGACTTTGCCGCAGCGCTCGGCATCGTTACCGCTGACGTCTCAACGGTGGTGGCCTCGCCCCACCCCATCGATCTCATGAAAGTTACCAATAACCAGGGCTCGATCAGCTGGGTTGCGTCGATCGCCATCGCAGGTTTTCCTGCGTCGATCAACGCACGCGCCAACACGCTGCAGTTGCCGCTCGGTTCGCAGATCTACACGCTCGCAGCGGCCCTCGAGCTGCCACGATTTCAACGTATCGAGATGTCCCTCCGACTGGACGGATGTCCGATCGAGACAGATTCGGCGATGCTGGCGATAGGGAACACCAGCCTCTTTGGCGGCGGAATGTTGGCCTGCCCCGACGCCACACCCCTCGACGGACTGCTACACCTCACCTCCATTCAAGGCGTAGGCCGGGCCGGTATCCTCCGGCATCTCGCCGGCCGAAGCGGCGGAACCGCCGACCGGCCAGAAGTTCTGCGACGAACCGCCACCCGAGTCGATGTCGACACCGTTGGTATCGACATGTGGGGCGACGGCGAGCCAATCGGCGTTGGACCTCTGTCGTTCGAGGTCATTCCAGGGGCATTATTCGTGGCAGGTCTCGAGAACGCATGAGCTGTCTTGTGCGCGGTATGGTGCACTCCTCAAAACCTCGAGGGAGGACATCAACATGTCAGACTCACTTCTCAGCGGACTCGCACAACAATTTGGTGGCGACACGATCGGTCAGCTCGCTGGCCTAGTCGGCGGTGACCAAGAACAGACGGGACGCGCCGTGGCGGCAGCGCTTCCTATGCTTCTCGGTTCGATGACCGGCGCAGCTCAGGACAGCGGTGGAGCAAACGCCCTTTTCGGCGCACTCAGCAATGATCACGACGGATCGATCCTCGACATGTTGGGCCCGATGCTCGCCGGAGGATACGCATCACGCGCTCTCGGCTCTGATGGTGGCCGCATTCTCGGCCACATCCTCGGCAACAAGCAGCCTGCTGTGGAACAGACCGTGGCCAAGAGCGCTGGCATCCCTGCTGGCCTCGTCCAGAAACTCCTGCCAATTCTGGCGCCTATCGTCATGGGTTACCTCGGTCGTCGACTTAGTAGCGGAGGACTCGATGCAGGTGGCCTCGGCGCCATCCTCGGTGGTGAGCGCGAACAGGTGAAGAAACAAGACCCAGGCCTTGGCGGCATCTTCGACATTCTCGGCGGCGGATCGAAGGACGACGACGACGATGGCGGCCTGATGGACATGGCGGGCGACCTTCTCGGCAGCTCAGCTGGCAAGGCCATCCTCGGCCAAATCCTCGGCAGGTAAATGACTCCGGCGTGCCGTGTACTCGATGCCATGGGCATCGCGTACACGGTGCATCCGTACGACCACGACCCGAAAGCAGAGTCCTTCGGCGAAGAAGCAGCAACAGTCCTGGGGGTCGAACACGACAGGGTGTTCAAGACGCTGATGGCACAGCTTGACGAAGAGGAACTCGTCGTGGCGATAGTTCCCGTGAGCGGCATGCTCGACCTGAAGGCGCTCGCTTCGTGCATGAGCGCCAAGAAGGCTTCGATGGCGGCGCTGCACGTTGCCGAGCGCAGCTCGGGATATGTGGCCGGAGGCATCAGTCCGTTCGGACAGCGAACTCAACGGCGCACAATTATCGACGAGATCGCGTTCGCCAGCGACACCATCTTCGTGAGTGGTGGGCGCCGCGGCCTCGATATCGAACTGTCTCCTCAAGACCTGGTGCGAACCCTCGGAGCGGTCGTGGGAGTAGTCAGCTGACCGTTTCTTGCACGATGGGTGAGGATTTGATCGCGCCACGCGACGATTGGTGGTGGCTGCCTTTATGTCTTTTCCCGATCGGTGACTAGTCTGCGGGGAGTCGCAGGGTGCGGGCCCTGTCTCGAAAGGTAATCGCCAATGATTCGCCCAACTTTTCTCCTGATGGCCCGATGGAAGTTGATCGCGGCATCGCTGACAGTGGTTCTCCTCAGCACGATTCTCGCCCCGGCTCTGTTTAGCGAAGCTGGAGCGACGACTGGCTGCGGCACCTACAGCTTTGGCTTCGAAGGAACACGTCTACTCAACGACGGCATCTCCGACGTCTCTGGGCCCTACCCAGCCGACCTTCCAGCTGGCGTCTACACCGTCACGTTGGTCGCTCATGACCACCATGACTCCCAAGTCGGCGTACCGACGCAGAGTGGCGAGCAGTACGTCGTCGAACTGGATTCGGGATATCGATCACCAGCCTCGACAGACATCCCCGATGACAAGATTCTGACGACAACGGTGTTCGCTAGTCAACACATCGAGTCAAGCTCGCAGATCACCGTGCGCCATGGCGGCGAACCTGGCATCAACTCTGTCGATGTCCTCTGCGTCGGTTTCACGCCCGAGGCCATTACCGACCCGGTGGTCGAAGTTCCGAACCCCGACGCCCCCGTCGTGGCTCCACCGATCGAGCCACCTGTCCAGGACATCTCTGATCCGATCACCATCGTCCGTGAGCCTGAAGTCGTTCCTCCAGCATCAGTGGTTCCCGAGGTGAAGGGCACCGTCGAGTTTCCACCGATCACTCCCCAGCTGGCGGTCACGGGGCCGGGCGACCACGCCGGGATCTTGCTAGCCATGGCAACGATCTTGATCGCCCTCGGGGCCATTCTCGTCCGTCGAGAACGTCGGATCACCAGTTCGCTTTAAGCGGCTTACAGTGCTCTGATGAGCATTCTCGGCAACTCAGTCGTCCGAAGCGAAGACCCGCGGTTTCTCACCGCCGGTGGCACATATGCCGCAGATTTGCAGATACCTGACGCGGCCCACGCCGTCTTTGTTCGATCGACCGCATCCGCGGGCCCGATCGTTTCCATCGACGTCGACGAAGCTCGCGAAGCACCGGGTGTTCTTGCGGTCCTCACAGGAGCCGATCTCGATCTTGGACCCTTCGCCAACCCGAAGTCTGAGGTGTGGTGCCGCTGGCCGCTGGCAACCGGGCGGGTGCGCTTTGCTGGCGAACCAGTCGCTGTGGTCGTCGCCGAAACGTATGCGCAGGCACTCGACGCCGCCGAGCTCGTGTGGGTCGATGTCGACTCGACAGACGCCGTGCCAAGCATTCGTGCTGCACTCGAAGGATCGGTTCGCGTCTATGACGAACTGCCCGACAACGTCGTCGACGACAAGCGCACCGACGACCTGGACTTCAGCGGCTGCGAGGTCGTTGTTGATGCTGAGATCGTCAACAACCGCATCAATGGCGCGCCGATCGAACCGCGAGTTGCCGCAGCTGCGTGGACCGACGACGGCCGACTGACCTGCTGGACGAGTACCCAGGGCGCCCACCCGGCGCGAACGCGCATCGCCACCGTCATGAAGATGGACCCAACGGACATTCATGTGATCACCACCGATGTCGGAGGAAGTTTTGGGTCAAAGGCTGGCCCTGGGCCCGAAGAGTGCACGCTTGGGGCAGTAGCTCGTGTGGTTGGCCGCCCTGTGGTCTGGGCTGAAACTCGCACAGAAAACTTCCTGGCCATGGGCCATGCCCGGTCGCAACTCAACCGCGTCCGCCTCGGTGGAAACGCCGACGGAGCGCTGACGCACTACCAACTCGACATCACTGCCGAAGCTGGGGCGTACCCCCAAGGAACGAGCTTCTTGCCGTTCTTCACGTCACTGATGGCCACAGGTGTCTACGACATTGCCAATGCCGCCTCTGGTTGGGTAACCGTGGCCACGAACACCGCCCCCATCGTTGCCTTCCGCGGCGCCGGACGGCCCGAGGCCACCGCCACAATCGAGCGAGCAATCGACCTCTTTGCTGCCAAGACCGGCCTTGACCCTGCTGATGTCCGTCGGAAGAACATGGCGAGCAAGGATCAGTTTCCTTTCACGTCACCAATGGGCCAGGTGTACGACTCGGGTGATTACCACCAGGCGCTCGAAACATCTTTGGCCAACGCCGGGTATGCAGAGCTACGGGATGAGCAGAGCCGCAGGATTGCCGAAGGTCATACGACGCTGCTCGGCATCGGGATGAGCTCGTACGTCGAAATTACCGCCCCGGGTGCAATGGGCACCGACAGCGAGTTCGGGTCGATCGAGCTGCTCGACGATGGGCACATCCTTGCGAGGACCGGATCGACCCCGTATGGACAGGGACATGAAACAACGTGGGCGATGGTCGTCTCGGATCGATTGGGCATTCCGTTGGACAAGATCACCGTCGTGTGGGGCGACACGGACGAGGTCGACTCCTCGAAAATCTCGGGAGGATCGCGCTCCGTGCAACTTGCAGGCTCGGCGATGGCCGATGCATCCGAACGGCTCGTGGCCGCCTCGATCGAACATGCAGCGACCGCTCTCGAAGCCGCTCCAGCGGACATCGTCTTCGACACATCGGCTGGCGCGTTTCACGTCATCGGCACCCCTGCTCGCATGGTGCAATGGGATGCGATCGCCGCGGCGTCGCCCCAAGCCCTCGTCGGAGTCAGCGAATTCTCACAGACCGGAGCGACCTTCCCGTTCGGCGCTCATGTGGCAGTCGTTGAGGTCGACGTCCTCACTGGCTACGTGCGGCTCAAACGCATCGTGACTACCGACGACGCCGGCACGCTTGTCAACCCACTCATTGCGCTGGGCCAGGTGCACGGAGGAATCGCGTCGGGAATCTCCCAGGCCCTCTTCGAAGAAGTCACGTACGACGAGTACGGCAACCTCACGTCCGCCAATTTCGCCGACTACGCACTACCGGCAGCCTCGGAGTTTCCGATGTTCGATGTGACCCTTACAGAAACTCCGACACCGCTAAATCCGCTTGGGGCGAAAGGGATCGGCGAAGCAGGCAGCATTGGTTCCACCCCGGCAGTACAAAACGCAGTCATCGATGCGTTGAAACACGTTGGTGTGCAGCATCTCGATCTCCCGCTGACGCCGTCGAAGGTCTGGGCGGCCTATTCGAACGCGTTGGCAGCATCACCCACGTAGGACACCGACACACGATCACCGCGGCTCCAAGAGCTCCGAGCCGACGACCTCACGTGCACCTCGGTGTCTTCGTCAAGTGCGACCGTGACCATCATGTCGTGGCCGTAATATTCGGTGAGTGTCACCGTGGACGTTCCGTCGGGAAACAATTCGAAGTCTTCTGGCCGAACCAACACCTGCACAGCCCCCGATGACGGCTTTGACAGCGGGATTGGGCCGACGATCGTGTCGGCCGCATCTCCGGTACCGGTGCCTGCAAGCAGATTGACCTCACCAACGAACGAGGCGATCCACGGTGATGACGGTGCTCGATAGATATCTTGCGGGGTTCCGATCTGCTCGATGCGGCCGTCCTGCATCACGGCGACCTCATCGCCGAGCACAAACGCTTCCTCTTGATCGTGGGTTACAAAGATCGACGTGATTCCCAGCTCGACCAGGAGACGGTGAACCTCGGACCGGACGCCGACTCGAAGAGCCGAATCGAGGTTGGAGAACGGCTCGTCGAGCAGCAACACAGTGGGCCTCGGCGCAATGGCACGTGCGAGGGCGACGCGCTGTTGCTGACCACCCGAGAGGGTCTCTGGCATTCGATCAGCAAGATCGGCGAGGCCGACCATGTCGAGTGCTTCGGCGACTCGAGACCCGCCGCGTTCGGCCCGTGGGAGCCCGTACCCGACGTTGCGCCCAACGGTGAGGTGCGGAAACAACGCCCAGTCCTGAAAGACCATGCCAACGTTGCGCTTCTCTGGAGGAACCCAGGTCTTGGCTGCCGCCATCTCTTGACGACCGATGACAACAGACCCCGAATCCGGCCGCTCGAGACCTGCGATCAGGCGAAGCAACGTCGTCTTTCCGCAGCCGCTCGGCCCGAGGAGGGCGAGGCTGTCGCCTGGCTCGACGGCAAGATCGATGCCGCGAAGAACCGACGTGTCCTCGAAGGACTTGTCGACTCCTGAGACAACGACGCCCCTCGCAGAGACTTGTTCCATGGCGCTCAGTATGGAGGGACTTTCACGAGTTCGGATCTCAGAAGGTGTCGCACGACTCGTAGGACTGCTCATCGAATCCCCGTTGGAACCACTCGACCCGCTGCGCTGATGAGCCGTGCGTGAAGTTCTCTTGATTGTTACTTCCCGTTATCGCATCGTCGCCAACTGCGCTTGCCGCGCGAACGCCCTCTTGTAGGTCGCCTGCATCGAGCAGACCAGAGTCCTGCGCGCTACGAGCCCACATGCCGGCGAGACAGTCTGCTTGCAGCTCCATTGCTACTTGCAGCGCATTCGACTCCGTTCGGCTGGCACCGCTTTGCGCTCGACGAACTTGGTCGTTGGTGCCCAACACATTCTGGACATGATGCCCAATCTCGTGGGCCAGGATGTACGCCTGACTGAAGTCGCCCTCTGCACCGAGTTGGTCCTGCAGACGAATCATGTACTGGATGTCGATGTAGGCGTTGTTGTCGGCCGGGCAATAGAACGGACCAACTGCACTCGTGGCGTTGCCGCAGCCACCGGTGCTGATCGAATCGTTGAAGATCGTGAGTTGCGCTTCGGGGTAGGTCTGACCACTCGCGGCGAACTCAGCAGTCCAGTAGTCCTGCACATCATCGAGGATGAAACCGACGAGATCGTATGTCGCCTCGTACTCCTCAGACCCTTCGGGAACCGGAGTGGTCTGCGTTTCGCCGCTCGAGGGCGAATTCGTGGTCGAACCTCCACCACCGGAAACACAGCTGAAGACAACGAGAGCAAGGACCACCAACAAGATCAGGCCCAGGCCACCTCCGCAGCCTCGGCGTTGTCCACCAGGTGCTGTTGCGCCGCCGGGAGCACCGCCCAGCGCTCCGCCGAGTCCTCCGCCACCAAGACCGCCGCTGCTGCTTTTGCTGCGGGGAAAGCCAAAACCGCGGCCCCCGCTGCGTCCGCCGCCCGAGGTCCGACGATCGCGAACGTTCTTGCTGCGGTATCCCTTGGGGACCTTAACCATGACAAACCTCTCCCTCGCCGCTGCCGTGCCCACCCGCCTCGGTCGACGACACCAGCATTATGAGTTCGCCCGAAGCCTATCTGGCGTGCTCCCAGTCATTACCCGCCAGCGATCAGCGCTGTGCAGGCCACCTGAGCTCGCCAGTGGGCTGACGTTCGTTTGGTTTGCGACCACGAGTACCTCGAGCTGTCGGCAGGTCACGCACATGCACTCGAGAAGCTGGAGGTGATCCGGCAGGTCGATTGCCGATCACAAGCACCGGGCGCTTGTCGCTCTCCGGGCTGGGCTCCTTGGGCACTGGACGGCGAACGGCATTCACACTTGGGTGCGAAGCCGAGACCCGTAATCGGCGCGGCCACACAAGAAACGTCATCAGGTAGGACATACCTGCAATGAAGAGGACCTCGGCCACGATCAGCCCTGGCGTGGGTTCTTCGTTGCTCGTCGCCAAAATCACCACGGCAACAAGCCCCGCGACGGCCAGCACAAACAGGCCCAATCGTCTCCATCCGCGGCGCATGGGTCGCGAACGTAGGCGCGAGCGGTTATTTCGTGCAATTCGACGCAAGAGATTTTCACCACAGTGCTGACGCAACCACGAGGCCTCCAAACCGTAGGATTACCACGTGCACCGGACTCACATACTCGCCCGCGAGCTTCGTGGAACGCTTGTCGTTCTTCTTGTCGCGATGATGATCGTGTGGTTGTTCGCCAAACTCAACGACGACCGTGCCGACGCTCAGGAGCGACAACAGCTCGCAAATACCAGCACGACGAGTCCAGAGACCACGACGACTATCGCCGACATCGTGATCGATGACAACGAGCGGTTGTGCTCACTTGCCGGTGCGTTTCGCAGCGATCTGAGCGCGGTCAGAGTGCAGCTGATCAACCTCGCCGGCGATGCAATCGCGGGTTCCGACGCTCCGCGGATCGATGTCGGCCTGCACCGCGACGGTGACATTCCTGACGCCGTTCGAGAGGCCCGTACGTTCGCCGCATCCCAGGCAGCGGCGAACGGTGGCGTCATCCCCGATGAGGCCGAGGACGTGGAGACGGCCGAAACACCAACGACAGCGGTTTCTGAGGACAGTGCGGCTGTTCCCCCACCCTCGATCATCGACGTCGAGCGAATCGACCCGCTCGAGTCAGGTCTGCTCGGCGAGCCACAACAGATCGCGCTGAACTTCTACACCGCAGCGTCAACACTTCGTCTCGGTCTGATCACCGCTGACTTCGATGCGACCGCTGACTATTTTGCGGATTTCGTCCAGATCGGCGAGCCAGCGCGATGGGATCTTGAGGAGCTCGCCGAATCGGACTTCGCCGATCGGTGGACGGCGCTTGCCACACAGCCCGTCGTCGGCGTCGACGCAACCCTGGCCTACATCGAAGAAGCGTGCAGTATTCGTATCGGTGCCGGCTTCGTGTACCGCGAAGAACCCCCTGAGCTACCGATTCTCAAACAGGTTTTGGTGCCTGCGCCCATCGATCCGTCGGTCGACCCCAACGCACCGAAGGTCACCATTGTCCCGCCCGCCGAGGACGAGTGAAATCTGCTGGTCACCGTGCGACGAAGAGTGCAACTATTTGGGCTGGCCGCAGTCATTCTCGGCATTGGCCTGATGGCGTGGTCAGCGCTCGGCGGCAGCAAAGATCAGGTGCAGCAGACCGTGTTGACGGAGCTCGCCGAAGTCGCACTAGCTGCGCCGGTGTCGGTGCCCGCACCGAACGCTCCGGACGATTTCCCAGCCATCATCGATTCAGCGGTGCGGGACCCGGCAACCAATTCGATACCAGCCGGTGCGACATTCGAAATCATCGAGACGATCCCCCACGACACCGATGCATTCACCCAGGGACTCGAACTCGACGGTGACCGTCTCTTCGAGAGCACGGGCCTCGTTGGCCAGTCCACGATCCGAGAAGTGGATCCGATCACGGGTGCCGTCTTGCGCAACGTAGATGTTGACGACGTGTTTGCCGAGGGGCTCACCATCGTTGACGACACTGCGATCCAGCTCACCTGGCGCGATGGACTCGCCTATAGGTACGACCTCGACACGTTCGATCGAACCGCCAGCTACACCTACGAGGGTGAAGGTTGGGGGCTCTGTGATGATGGATCCCAGCTGGTTATGTCCAATGGCACGCCGACCCTGCAGTTTCGAGATCGGGGCACGTTCGATCTCATCGCAACAGTTGACGTCGAGTTCAACAACAGTCCGGTCGATGAATTGAACGAGCTCGAGTGTGTCGGCGGCAAAGTCTGGGCGAACATCTGGAAGTCGTCGTTGATCATCGAGATCGACCCGATCTCGGGCAAGGTGAAGACCGTGCTCAATGCGCGAACCCTCACGCCACCATCGGTTGAAGGAAGCGGTTCGAAGGTCCTCAACGGGATTGCCTACGACGAACGAGATGACACCTATCTGATTACCGGCAAGCAATGGCCAGTCATGTATCGCCTTCGCCTCGACGTAATAGGGTGATCTCCATGGCGCAACAACCCGCACAGCGACCGTCAAAGAGGCCTCCACAACGGCAGGCGCCAGGTCCGTTGCTGGCCGCAATGGGAAGCCTGATCGCGATCTTCATTATCGCTGCACTACTCACTGGCGAGTGGGTGTTCCTCGTGCTGGGCGTGTTCGGGTTCGCAGCTGGTTTGGTGCCGTTCATCTCACGCAAGTGACTCTCACAGTTGTTGGTGTCGACGGCGCTCGCGGCGGCTGGGTCGTGGCCGAACTGTGTGAGGCATCGGGACCCTCCATTCGTTTCGAGCCGTCGATTTCGTCGGTCACCAATCGTTTGCGGCTGGGCACACTTGCCGCTGCGGTGATCGACATGCCGATTGGCCTCTCACTCGATGGGGTGCGACCTGCAGACACCCTTGCTCGGGCACGGCTCGGCGAACGACGGTCGACCTTCTTTCCCACACCCGTCCATGCAGTTCTCGAACACGACTCCTGGGAAGCCGCCAACGCAGCGTCGCGGTCAGCAAGCGGGAAAGGCCTCTCAAAGCAGGCATGGAATCTTGTCCCGAAGATTCGCGAGCTTGATACAACCTGGTCAGAAGACATCTCGGGGCTCCTCCTCGAGGGACACCCCGAGGTGTCATTTGCTCAGATGGCAGGCACACCGGTCTTATCTAAGAAGGCCACCGCTGACGGTCAACATGAACGAATCGAGCTGTTAATTGCGAACCTCTCCCGCGACGCGGGCGGGGTCGTCGACAACTGTCCGCGGTCATGGAGAGTCGATGCCGTCGACGCACTTGCGATTGCATGGACGGCGAAACGTTTCGTCAACGGCGAGGCCCTTCACCTCGGCGGCCAGATCGGCGCCAAGGGGCGTCCGATGCAACTGGTGATCTGAGAGACTGCAGATGTGCAGACTCCGCGCGTTGATGTCATAGGCCGGTACGCGCCGTCGCCGAGCGGCGATCTTCACATTGGCAACCTACGCACCGCGTTACTGGCCTGGCTGTCTGGGCACAGTCAGGGCGGCTCGCTGCGTCTGCGGATCGATGACCTCGACCCGGCCGTATCCTCGTTAGCCGTTGAGAACCAACAACGAGCCGATCTCGCAAAACTCGGTCTGAACTTCTCGGAGCCAGAGCTTCGTCAATCGACCCGATTCGACGTGTACAGCGAGGCGATCGACAGACTGATCGACGACGACCTCGTGTACCCGTGCTTCTGCTCTCGGCGCGAAGTCCGCGAGGCGACCGTGGCACCACATGTTCACCTTCCCGAAGGCGCGTACCCAGGAACATGCGCTGCGCTGAACACCCGACAGCGACAAGAACGTTCGCTCGAGCGGCCAGCGGCCCTACGCGTTCGAGCGGAGGGTGTCGAGATCCAGGTCGATGACCGGGTGTACGGCACGGTCGTGGAAGTCGTCGATGACTTCGTGGTGCGCAGAAACGACGGAGTGCCGTCCTACAACCTGGCCACCGTGCTCGATGATGAGGCGCAGGGTGTCACCGAGGTGGTTCGCGGCGCCGACCTTCTTTCCGGGACTGCTCGACACGTGTGGCTGCGCACTGTGCTCGGGCTCCGATTGGTTGCACACGCACATGTGCCCCTAGTCATGAATGCAAGTGGTGACCGGCTTGCAAAACGTGATGGAGCAATCACGCTGACCGATCTCGAGAAGTTTGGTCTGACACCACTGGCCGTGCGCTCGCTGCTTGCGGCGTCGATCGATCTCGCGCAGCCAGGCGAGCAGCCTTCAATGGAGGAGCTGCTCAACCGATTTGACCCGACCAAACTACCGACCGAAAACACCATTTGGGGTTTTGCCTCGACACCCGAGGGTTAGAACACCAACTCCGAAAACGTGTGAATCAGGAGTCCGACCAGGCCACCGACGAGCGTGCCGTTGATACGAATGAACTGGAGATCACGACCGACCTGGAGCTCAATTCGATCGGCCGTGTCATCAGCATCCCAGCCTTCGACCGTGTTGGCGATGAGCGCACCGATCTCCGTCCGGCCCTGTTCGGCGAGATAGACGACGATCGACACGATCCACGCGTCGATCTTTCGTTGAAGCTCGACGTCAACGACCATGCGGTTGGCGAGTGTCACAATGGCTTGCTCGATGCGATGGCGCACGTCGGAGTCAGCCTGTCGAGTCGCGTCGCCGAAGCCACGTTGCAGCGACGACCAGAGATCCTTCGTCCATGCTTGGAACTCCTCGTGGTTGAGTAGCTCTTGTTTGAGCATCTCTGCACGTTCGATCAGCCGCTCATCAGATCGCAATCGGTCGGCGAGTTTTCGTGCGCGATCGTCGATGTCGAGCCGCACGTCGTGTTCGGGGTTCTGGTCGACCTCTCGCAGAAACGCCATCACCGCGCTGAAGATCTTGTCGAAGACCTGATCGTCGATGACTTCGGGGACCCACCACGGTGACTCCTGGCTGAGTCGAGTTCGGAATGTGCTGCGGTTGTCTCCAAGGAAATTCGCAGCGCCAGCGAGCGCTGCGTTGTAGATCTCTCGATGGTGACCACCGTCCATTCCCGCGTCGATGACGCGAGCCATGATCGGGGCAACCGGGACTCGTCCGAGTCGGTCCCGCACGAGTGAATCAACCATCATCCGAACGTCTTCGTCCTCACTCAGCACTTCAGAGATCGCGCTCGCAACGACGGCGACTTCCGACACCATGGATCGAGCATTCTCGGGGCTCTGCAGCCATTCGCCGAGCCGACGCGAGATTTCGACGCTCTCGAGTTTCTCGGCGACAACCTCGCCGGTGAGGAAGTTGCTCTGCACGAAATCGCCCAGTCCTTCGCCGATGTCGTTCTTGCGCTTCTTGACGATCGCGGTGTGCGGGATCGGCAGGCCGAGGGGATGGCGAAACAATGCCGTAACGGCAAACCAATCAGCGAACGCTCCAACCATTGCAGCCTCAGCAGTGGCCCGGACGTAGCCGACCCACACATGATCGTCTTGATATCCACGAGCGACGATGAAGATGATCGCGGCCATGACGAGCAGTGCGATGGCAAAAAGTTTCATTCGCCGTAGCTGCGAGCGCTGCAAGGCCTCGCCGTCTGTTCCGGAGGCTGACGTCTCTGCGACCACGGCATGATCCTACGGCCCGAGCGGCCGTGGGAGCGCGGCGACCAAGAGTGGGCAAGACGAGCGAGAGCGGGCAAGACGCCCTTGTCACAGCACGAGTCGCTTGGCGATCACCCTCGTATCCTTGTCTGGTGCTCACCGTCTCAGGCCTCGAAAAATCACATGGATCACGCCTCCTATTCAGCGACGTGACGCTGCAGCTCTCCGCTGGTCGCCGAATCGCGCTCGTCGGCGGAAACGGCGTTGGTAAGACCACCCTGATCGAAATCGTCATGGGTGGCCAAGAAGCCGATGAGGGAGTCATTCACAAACCCAAGGGCATGTCGATTGGTTACCTCGCCCAGGAGCTTCCCGAGGCCACCGATCGCACGGTGTTGGCTGAGACCCTCGATGGCGCAGACCACATCAACGAGATCGCCGCCCGCCTACGCGGCCTCGAGGACGAACTCGAGAACGACGACGGTTCCAACATGGAACGCATCATCGAACAGTACGGACAGGCCCAAGCCGAGTTCGAGACGCATGGGGGGTATGCGATCGAGTCGGAGGCACACCGGGTGCTCGCTGGGCTCGGTTTCCCTCCGAGCTGGAACGATCGACCCCTCAAAGAACTTTCGGGTGGCTGGCGCATGCGGGTGGCACTCGCTCGCCTCCTTTTGTCGAACCCCGACCTGCTGATACTCGATGAGCCCACCAACCACCTCGACGTCGACTCGGTCGCCTGGCTCGAAGATCATCTCGCGAGCTGGTCAGGAGCGTTGCTCTTCGTGTCTCACGATCGTGACTTCATCGACGCGGTCGCCAACCGAATCTTCGAACTCTCGGCGGGTGTCGGTACCGAATACGTCGGCACGTTCGTCGAGTACGTGGCCGCAAAAGAAGAACGTTACGCAGCCCTTCAGGCTGCGGCACTTCAACAGCGCAAACAGATCGCCGGCACACAGGAGTTCATTGATCGGTTTCGGTACAAGGCAACGAAGGCCCGCCAGGTGCAGAGCCGGATCAAGGCAATCGAGAAACTCGACCTGATCGAGATTCCCGGTGAGAAGGAACTTGCAGCCAAGTTCGACTTTCCTGAACCGCAACGCTCGAGTCGCACGGTCGCCGAGATCAAGAATGCATCGGTGGGCTATGACGGCCAGACCATCCTCGAAGACGTCAGCTTCGTCGTGGAAAGAGGCCGAAAGGTCGGCCTTGTCGGGCCAAACGGAGCGGGCAAGACCACGCTCATCAGATTGCTCACCGGGAAACTCGATCCGACCGAAGGCAGCGTCGAGATCGGCAGCCACGTCGACATTTCGTCGTTCGCCCAAGACCAGGCCGAGGACATGGATCCAACCCGGACCGTGTACCAGGAGTTGATGACGGTCACGCCGAAGCAGACGACTCGCAACTGGCGAACCGTGCTTGGGTCGTTTGGTTTCAGCGGTCAGCATGCTGACCGAAAGATCCCTGAGTTGTCCGGTGGCGAACGTACGCGGCTTGCACTGGCCAAGACAATGGTCATTCCGGTAAACCTTCTCGTGCTCGATGAGCCGACCAACCACCTCGATCTTCCGAGCTGTGATGTGCTCGAGGATGCGCTTCGGGTGTACACGGGCACGGTCCTGCTTGTCACCCACGACCGGCATCTCATACGAAACACCTGCGATGCGCTCATCGAGGTTCGTGGCGGTCGAGCCATCTGGCACGAGGGTGTGCCCGAGAAGGTGCTGAATCCACTCGGCACGGTAAAGGCGGACGTCGGAGCGAGCGGCGAGGCAAAATCAAAGAAGCCTGGCTCCAAGGGCCGAGATGGCACGCGGCAGGAACCATCATCGGGGGGGAATCCAGCGAACACCTCCCGTGACAAGAAGGCCAAGAAACGAGCCGAAGCCGAAGCGCGCAACAATGCCCACGTCAACACCCGTGACCTGCGCAAAGCGCAGCAGTCGGCAGAACGAAAATGGGAGAAGGCCGAGGCGCAGGTCGCGGCCTTGACCACCACCCTTGCCGACCCCGAGGTATACGACGACGGTGCGCGGGTGAAGACGCTCGTGCGCGAGCTCGATGCTGCGAAAAGTTTTGCCGCCGCGCGCATGACCGAATGGGAAACGGCATCTAACGCCCTAGAGACCGCCAACTAAGCAAACTCGAAGTCTGCTGATGCACTGATGATCACCAGACTTCACATTTGGCGGAGAGGTCGTAGGATCGGCGCTCGTGGCAGAAAATGAACTGGCCGAATGGGCCGCCGGGGTCGCAGCGAAACCGTACGGAGAGCGGATCTACCGCATCACCAAGCGGGTGACCGAACAGACGCTCTTTCGCGTGCTCGATGTGCGCTCCGAAGGAGTCGAACACCTGCGGACGGCCCCACCAGTGATCATCGCCCCCGTGCACCGCTCGAACCTCGACAGTCTTCTCATCGGCGTCCTCGGCGGGCGACGCCTACCAACGCTCGCCAAGGAATCGCTCTTCAAGATCAAACCTGTCGGATGGTGGATTGCTGGCCTGGGTGCGATTCCACTGGACCGAGACGCAGCAGACCGAGAAGCCACCACAGCTGCTCGGAAGATCTTGGATGCTGGCAAGCCGTTGATGATCTTCCCCGAAGGTACCCGCCAGTCGGGCCGTGAAATCGCCGAGCTGTTCGACGGCACCACCTGGATCGCTGCCAAGACCGGTGCCTCGATTGTGCCAGTCGGGATCGCCGGGACTGAAGACGCCTTGCCCCCCGGGGCAAAGTTTCCCTCGCGAACCACCGTCGGGGTTTCCGTCGGATCACCTCTTCCGATGCCCGCAGGCCGGGTGCCGCGTTCGAAACTCACCGAGCTGACGCACGAGATGCGGGACCGCCTCCAAGCAGCCAACGACCGAGCCCATGAGCTCATCGCATGAGCTCGGTCCTCACCGGTAACGTGTGCGAATGAGGATTCTGGTCACCAACGACGATGGCATCGACTCGCTTGGCCTCCATGCCCTGGCAAACGCCATGCGCCCATACGGCGAGGTAACCGTCGTGGCCCCGGCGAGTGAATACTCAGGCGCCGGAGCCTCGCTCGGCACATTGACCTTCGACGAGCCAGTTGCTCGGCCACACCACATCGATGCGCTCGACGGGCTCACCACGTGGTCGATCAGCGGCCCACCGGCATTGTGCGTGATGTACGCGCAACTCGGATCCTTCGGGGAACCGTTCGACTTGATCGTGTCCGGCATCAACCCTGGACAGAATGTGGGCTGGTCGGTGTACCACTCCGGGACAATCGGCGCGGCGTTAACCGGACGAAACCGAGGGGCCAGCGGCATTGCCGTGAGCATGGGCTTCAACGGCAAAGATGTCGAGGGTCAGACCTGGGGGCAGATCGTCGATGGCATGCTCTGGGACACAGGCGCCGCTGTTGCATCCCAGATCGTCGAGGCAATGATCGAAGCGCCAGCGCCGTCGCCAGTGGTGATCAACTGCAACGTACCGAACAGGCCACTCGATGAACTCGAAGGCTGGCAAGAAGCTCGCGTCGGCGGTGAACCTCCACGAAAGCTCGTCACCAGCTCACTCGTCGAGGCCGAACCCGACGAGCAGGGTCAGGTTTTTCACCTGTCTATGGACTGGGGCAAGGCTGGCGAGGTCCTCCCCGGTACCGACGGGTGGCTGGTGCGCAATGGCACGGTTGCGGTCAGCTGGCTCGGCGATTTGGCAGAGACGACTGCTCCTCCTGGACAGCGTGCTGCCGTCCAATCTCGCCTCGACGGTCTCTGGGGCCGCTCCTAAGCGTTGAAGCCGCGTGCGTCCTGTTTGAGCGCCACGTCGATCGTGAGTGCGGACGCAAAAACAAGCTGACGCAACGGATCATCGAGAGGCCGATGGACCTGGAGCACGTAGTTGTCCGCCATCGTGAACATCGTCTTTAGGACCCCTTCGAAAGTTTTGGTGATCCGAGCAACCTCGACGCCGGCAGCGTCTTCCACTCGGAAGTTCCACGCACGCCAGTTCTCCGCAAGGAGTCTTCCAATGACCACACCTCCGGCTTCGATGTCGAACCGAATCTTGCCGATCGCATTCGCTTGGACAATTTTGCCAACCTGCTGCCCGACAGCGTCGTGGACGATGATTCGTGACTTGATGAACTTGGCCGGACGCGTGACCCCAAGGACCACTGCACCTGTCCGATCCACAATCTGGAATGTGTGGGTGAAGTACTGATCCAAGTTGCCGAAGAAGCGCAGGAACTTCTTGAACCCGTTCTGGCCGACTTGTCGCACCGCACCGATCTGATTGCCGGCTGGATCGTGGAGGGCGAACTCGGTATTGATCTCGATCAGCTTGACCTTCTGATTCACCACCACGAGCAAGTGATCGAGCAACGATCCCGATAATGGGCCGCCCAAATCGGGTCGAAGCTCGCCACCACGAGTCGCGACTGAGGAATCGTGGAGGGCAACCTGGGATTGCACCCGCTGAGGTGACGTCGTACCGATCACGGTCTTGGGTGCCTGCGCCAGACCATCAGATGTCTGTCGTCCGTGTGATGACACGTGTTCGGTCCAGTTCGAGCCGTCGAACCAGCGGTGTTCGTGGTGTCCGTGTGGGTCGGGATACCAGCCTGCGGGAGTTCCCGTGACGTTTGCCATACCCCGTGATCGACGGACGATGTGCGCAGCCTTAGGAGCTTCGTGAATCGGGAAACGAGGTATGGCTCAGCTTGGGATTGCGAAGGGGGCCGTGGTGGCGCTTGTCTGTGCGAGCAGCGCGTGAGGATCGACGGAGAATACGTGTCGGGGTGTGCCGGCGGCCGCCCAGACGACGTCGTAGTCGAGCAAGGCCGCGTCGAAAAACGTCCGGACAGGCGTCGCATGCCCGAACGGCGGCACGCCGCCAATCGCGAAGCCGGTCGCCGAGCGGACGTCATCGGCGTCCGCACGGCCACACGTCGTTCCACCAGCTGCAGCAACGAGGGCGTCGGTGTCGACACGGTTGGAACCACTCGTCAGCGCAAGGACAAGCTCACCGTCGACCGAGAAGATCAGGGACTTCACGATCTGGCCCACCTCACAGCCAACGGCAGCTGCAGCATCCGCAGCGGTTCGGGCGCCGTCGGGGTACTCGATCACGTTGAGCGTGAGTCCGAGGTCTGCAGCAGCGTCGACCACTGATTGAGCACTTTTGGGAAGCTCGCTCATTTCGGGGCCTTCCAGACGCCCACCGACCGAGGCGGCAGATCCAGCACCATCTTCGAGGACGGTCTGGGGTCTGACCCCGTTGCGGCTGGCGAGTCTTCGATAGAGCGCGACGCTGTGGCCCAGATCTGTTGTGGATCATCGCCCATCATCGCTGCGCTCACCTCGACCACATCGGCTTCGTCGGCATGATTCACCGCAACAACAAGCCTCTCGTCTCCGGTGCCGCGGGCAAACAGGTATGTCCTACCGAAGTCGGGACCCGGGAGAGGGCCGAGTCGCTTGAGTTCGCTTGATCGAAGGCCTGGTTCGGCGTGTCGCAGAACGATCAATGCCTTCAGCGCCTCAGTGAGCAGAGGAACCGAGTTCATGTCGTCCCAAGGGAACCCACGACGATTGTCGGGGTCGGGCCCGCCCTCGAGCCCAACTTCGGTTCCGTAGTACACACACGGCGCTCCGGGCATGGTGAAGAGCAGCGCAAGGGCAACGATCACCAACTCGACCTCGCCGTTGGCCATGGTCATGATCCTGCCGGTGTCGTGACTGTCGAGCAGATTGAACAATGCAGGTCGCGTCTCGGCGTCGTAGTTGGCCATCATCTCGTCGATGCTGTCGGCGAACTCTCCCGCATTTGAACCAGGGGTCACGTGGTAGTCGTAGTTCTTGACGATCCCCTCTTCGTTGATCCGGTTCCCGATTGCAAAACGAATGATTGCCGTCGTGAGCGGATAGTTCATGAGTCCATCGAACGGGCCGTCAGCGCCGACCCACTCGGGACCAGGGCCCCAGATCTCGCCCGTGATGTATGCCTCTGGATTCGCCTTGCGAACACGGCGGCGGAACTCGTCCCAGAATCCTGGCGTGGCGATCTCGTTCGGCACATCGAGGCGCCAACCGTCAATGCCGCGTTCGATCCAGTGGGTGCCCACCCTCCAGAGGAACTCACGAACTGCTTCGGTTTCGGTGTTCAGGGCCGGCAAGGCATGTAGGCCCCACCACGCGTCGTACGTGGCAGGGGTGTCTTCGTCGTACGGCCGAATAGGAAACTCCCGCACACGAAACCAGTCGACGAACGCCGACTTCTCCTGGTGCTCGGCAATATCACTGAACTGAAAGAAACCGCGGCTGGCGTGGTTGAACACGCCATCGAGAACAACCCGAATTCCTCTCTCGTGGGCAGCTTCGATCAACGCGTCGAACGCCTCATCGCCACCGAGCAATGGATCGACCTGAAAATAGTCGTGGGTGTGATACCGATGATTCGATGCGCTCTGGAAGATCGGATTGAACCAGATCGCGTTGATGCCGAGGTCGACGAGATAGTCAAGCCGATCGATCACGCCCCAGAGGTCACCACCCTTGTACCCCCAATGTGTTGGTGGCGCATTCCAGTCTTCGAGACGAGCGCCCAGGTCGACCCTTCCCGAACGGGCGAATCGATCGGGAAAGATCTGGTAGAAGACGGCATCTCGCACCCATGTAGGAGGTGCGCTCTCAGGTGTTGTCACAGCGACGATGGTAGGGCTCCGAGCGAGCTAGTCAGATGACCCGAGACAAGAGCTTTGCCAGGTCGCCGCGAGGCTCGACATCAATCACATCGGCACCAACAAATCGCGCGAGATCTCTCATTGCCTCGGCAACGCGCTCAGCCGACGCAGGCGTGCAATAGCCGTCCTCAGCATGTGCTGCCTTGAGACGGAGTGTGCCGGTTTCTCGATCGTTCTTGATGTCGATCCGCGCCACCAGATGACCATCGACCATCACCGGCAGCACGTAGTACCCCCACCGGCGTTTCGTCTCGGGAACATAGATCTCGATGCGGTACTCGAAGTTCCAGAACCGCTTCGCCCGATCGCGCTTCCACACCACTGGATCAAAGGGAGAAAGAGCGGTTGCTCCGGTGATCTCTCTGGGTGTCTTGGCATCGGGATCAGCAAAGGCAGGTTCGGTCCAACCCCTCACCGTCGCAGGAATGACGCTCCCCGCCTCGACGAGGTCGGGAATCAACGCTCGGATCTCTCGGATCGGTAGGCGAAAATAGTCCGCAATGTCGGCCACCGTGCCGACGCCGAGACCTTGTATCGATTGCACGATGAGTTCTCGTTGTGCATCTTGCACCACCGGCGTCGGTTGGCCGAGGACGTCGGCGGGGATGATCGATTCGATTGGGCTGAACACCTTCTCGAAGTTTCCCCGGCGCCGAACACCGAGCTGTCCGGTGCGATAGAGCCAATCGAGGGCGACGGTACCGAGTGAACGACTCCCCCACCCTGAGGCATCGCCCGTGGTGGGACGCGGATCGGACAGTTCTCCACCGGTCACAGCGCCTCGCGCTCGAACCTCATCGAGAACGGACTGCACATAGGCGGGCTCGCGCTGTGCTGTCTCAAACAGGTGCTTCCACGTCGCTCCATCGGAAGCTCGGTCGCGCATCCAACGAAAGAGCGGCTCGCTGGCTACCGGCAACAATGATGCCTCGTGCGCCCACGCCTCGAACCACTGATCTTCGCCGTACGCAATCTCATCGAGCAGCGATGGATCGTAGGGGCCGAGGCGACTGTGGAACGGCATGTACTGGGTTCTGATGACCACGGGGATCGAGTCGAGCTGAAGTACCCGAAGGCGCGACATGACGCGATGCATGTGACGACGATCGACTCGATTCGACGGCACAGCGTCGGCGAACCCTTGGGCCCCCAACGCCACCCGTCTCGCAACGTCGAGCGACATATTCCACTGACCACTTCTTCCCACAGGCGGCGACCCTAGCCGGTGCATCCCGAAGGGTGCCGACCGGTAACCTCGTCGAATGCTCCGCCGCATCCTGCTGCCCATTCTTGCCCTGTTTCTGTTCGTTTCGTCATGTAGCTCGGACTCCAACATCGATACCGCCGACGGTTCCCCGACCACGACCACGACCACGACTGCGAACGATGATGAACAGGCCTCGACGACTGAGGGTCCGACGACGACCGACCCCGAGGCCGGCGAATCCGGCAAACCTGACGTGGTCGTGCCAGATGGACCCGCTCCAACCGAGCTGGAGATCGATGACCTCATCGTGGGCGACGGAAAGAGCGCTGCGGCTGGTGACCTGCTGTCCATGCACTACGTCGGTGTCCGTCATTCCGATGGTGTCGAATTCGATGCAAGTTGGAATCGAGGCGAGACGTTGCAATTCACCCTCGGTAGCGGTCGGGTCATTCAAGGCTGGGACCAGGGAATCGAAGGCATGCAAGAGGGTGGCCGACGGCTTCTCTCGATTCCCGCAGATCTCGCGTACGGATCAACAGCTCGAGGCGACGACATTCCCGCCGACAGCGCGCTCGTGTTCGTCGTCGACCTGATCCAGGTGTTGACACCGCCTGACGTCGAGAATGCACCTGCTCCGGTCACCGAACTCAAAGTAACCGTGCTCGAAGAGGGCGACGGCGCAACGATAGAAGCTGGCACCATCGTCGAGATTCATTACCGAGCCGTCCTGCAGACGACAGGCGAAGTCTTCGCAGAGTCGTGGGAATCGGGTCAACCTGCTGCCTTCGAAGTCGCTGCGAACCCGAGCCAGGCCATCCCTGCATGGGACATCGGACTTGTGGGCAAGAACGTCGGCGACACCGTTCGTATGGTCATCCCGCCAGGACTCGGAATCGTTGATCAATCTGGGCAAATCCCTGCCGACGCCACCATCATCACCGAGATCACGATCCTCGGAGTGCGCTAAACACGTCGAGCATCGGCAGCGCTACTCCTCTTCGGTGCGATCACTTTCCGGACCACCGAGACGAAGTTTGATGGCATCGAGGAAACGTTCGAAGATTCCCTCATCATCATCTGCTTGGTCGGCACCGAGTCGGTCAGCCCTGAACTCGGCAACGGCCTCGCTCCGGTCCTCCTGCGCACGCACCTGCCCAGCATCGATGTCGAACGCGACCACCCGCTCGTAGTGCCACACCGGCAAGAAGCCCACATGCACATACAGATCAAGAATCGGATCCGAACCTGCGAGGAGATCTCCGGTCCACTCGATCGGAAGGTCAACTCCGAGGTACGTCCACACCTGTCCGTATTCGTCGGTCGTTGGCTCAACACCGTTGATCGGCGGTGGCGCGTCGATCGAGCCCACCTGGAGATCGCTGAGTAGCAGCTGACCGTCATCCAGACGGAACCGCGCAAGCTCACCACGAGTATTTGCCGTGTGCATGGACACGGGCTGCACACCATGGGTTCGGGCGTCGAACAACGTCCCCACCACTGGCTCGATGACGGCGAACTCTTCGTCGCCGACGACGATCACATCTGACATCTGTCCACTCACGGGAAACCTCTGGCCTGTCGAATCTTGCGAGACCGACTCTAGGGCCTACGCCGACGGAGAGACGGTTGGCGCGACGAGCACGCCTGCGGCCGCTCGCACGTCGACACACCGATCTGCGAGATTCTCGATCGATCTGACGATGGGTTCACCTGGCCGAGTGAAGACGAACTGGACGTCGCTGACCGTGCGCCCCGTCGCCACCTCGACTGCAACGGCGTACGCCGCACCCTGAAGTGAGTACCGCTCGAGCTTTGCGTCGATGTCAGCCTTAGACGACACGTCATCGGTCTTGTAGTCGACGACCACGAGCCCCTCTGGTGTCTCGACAAGAAGGTCGACATATCCCTCCAGCGTGAGGTCATCGATTGGCACCGCAACGAACAGCTCCTTCCAGTGTCTTGCTTGCGAACAGGCCTGAAGGATCGGTGCGGCGAGTGCAGATCGGACCGCGGACTCGATGGTGTCGATGGCTTCAGGCACCGATTCAACCCATGCTTGGGACGCACAAATCGAGCGAATATCGGCAGTATCTGGAGAGGTAAGGTCGATCACCTGGAGCGCCGCGTGCACAGCGCTACCAATTGCGCTCCCAGCCCTGCCGCGTCGGAAGACCGGAACGTTGATCGCAGGTTCGCGGTGTTCGGTGTCCGCGTCTCGAACCAACACATCGTCGTCCTCGGGTGCGTGTGCATACCCGTCGTCACTTTCGGGGCGGTTCGCCCCCGAGGCTGCGGCCAGTGCCGTGGCCG
>RCNE010000117.1_pt1 | contig 36585 bp, 22 predicted proteins | sample 2041361 | NCBI WGS metagenome assembly RCNE01 (sample SAMN09708229, study PRJNA481090) | Marine sediment metagenome, whole genome shotgun sequencing project. | reverse complement strand
AACCACCGATCGGTGGTTTTATTTATTATTGATACTTGCGGTTTAAAGGTTTTTCCCATATCTTTCAAAGGTTAGCGTGGATAGAAGTAAAAGGAAAGCAAATTCAAAGTTAAGAACAAGTGTAACCGAAAAAGACCAACTAGTAATTTAATTTGGTTTAACCCTGTAGGTAATGCGCCTGTTGGTAATTACATTTGCTTTCACGTTTAGGGTAACCAAGGCATCATTACAGAAACGGCTTTCATCCACAAATTCCATACTACAAAATGAGGGGCGTGACGAACCACTTCCATCCATAAAACGTCCAAGTAAAATGTTACCGGCCAAACCGGTATTCAAAGGAGAATAGGCCGGGGCCAAGGCAAAAATTGTCGTACTTCCATTGGCAGAATAGGTCACGTTTCCATTGATTTCATTATAACCGATACTGTAAGGCACATTGCCACTGACAAAATTCCCCAAATTTATGGTAAACGAATTAGCAAGTCCGGTCGTACCATTGATGACATCGACACGAATACCAACTTGGTTTCCAGTGATGTGGTAAATCCTAAAATTACCAGCAGTAATGATATCCGCGGTGCTTTCTTGATCTTCATATTCGAATGAGACGGTGAAGCTTGTAAAGTCAAAAATACCCCCCGTATTCGGAACATTGACATCAAAGCCTGTAGAGCCGCCAGAACCTGAGGGAAAATGAAGACCACACCCTGTTTGTGCCGCCAAGGGGTTGACTGATGTCGCATCTGGTCCAATCGCTGCGATGGTGAGATCTGGGTCATTAAAGTTAAAGCGGGAGACAATATCGTTAGGAGTGCCGTCGTCGCAAACACGGTAGGTAAAAGTATCGATACCTAAAAAACCCGTGTTAGGCGAATAGGAAAAGCTGCCATCGGCGCCCAATACCACCGATCCGTTAGACGGGGCGTTGACCGGCAAGGTCTGCACAGCAATTGTTGCAGAACCATTGGCATCGGTGTCATTGGCCAAGAGCCCATTAACTACAGAAATACTCCTAGGCACGTTATAACCCACATCATAGGTGTCGTCCACCGCCACAGGTGCAGATTTCTGTGCCTTTACCTCGGATGGTACCGCGGAAATCAGTAGCAACCAGAGGAGTGTAAAAAGTGGCTTTGCGAGCATATTATAAGGCTAGAGAAGGTCTAATTCCTCCTAAACTATTGGCTATTGGCTATTGGCTATTGGCTATTGGGATATAAACAGAAAACCAACTAATATATTGTTCATAGAAACCAAATAGCAGGAACGGTGGCAATGATTATCGTAATCTCGACGTAAAACTCCAATGCCCCATGCTTTCCAATAGCGTAATCTTACCGAAGATTAAAACTTCCTATTTTTTTGGTCTACATGCTTATTTTTTCGACAAAAGTAGTTAGGTAAGCCGTTAATCGGCCATGCGTTTGCTTGAACGATTAGATTACTTTGAGATCGTGCTTTGCAGGAACTTTGTACAAAACAAAACGATATGAAAACTTTATTGTTCACTGTCAAAAAAGAGTTTACCAAAGACAATTTGATTGCGGCCGTTAGCTGTTTGATTCTATCTACTTCTATTTTCTTTATCATGAAGGTAATAGGACAATAGAACAATTACCTACTTACTTGAAAAAGTGGCGTATGCTACAAAATTCCATTAGAAGCTCCGATCTCCTAAAAATGAGATAATGTTAAGTTTAGGCATAAAATCTCTTTAGCGCAAAGCTGTTTACGATAGATTGTGGAAAAATCTAATCGCTAGCGGCATCTGGCCAATAACATCCGTTGTTTGAACAAAACATTCCAAAATTACTGGTCTTCCTATAATTGGACGTAGAAAAGGCTACAATGCCCAGATGTCTCCTGCCTCACTCCTTATAGAAAAGGGGACTTCAACCTGCCAGAAAGTTACCACGACAATTCGAAAACCGAAGTAGTTAAGAGTATATTCCTCACAGCAGCTCTGCACGGCTATTTAAGGCTTGTATTGATATACACAAAAAAGAGCGGCCTTTTGCTAAAACACTTCATCGTAATTCTTTACTTTTAGAACTCGTTTAAACTTTTGATCACTTGGCCGAATCTTTTCGTCTTATGGTCTACCCATAGCATTGGGAACACCTTTATAATGAATAACATGAATCTTACAACCTACTTCACCTCAAAACTTTTTATCGCCCTTTTAGCTTTTTCTATAACCCTGACCTTCAATAGTTGTCAAGAAGCTAGTCCGATCGGGCCTTGGGATTACGAGGTCGATTTTGGGGATGACAAAGCAGCGGGTATTCTTAAAGTAAAAAAAGAAGGTAAAGATTATACAGGGACATTAATATCCTTCGATTGGGGTACCATTGATTTGGAAAAGGTGGTCATCGAAACGAATAAGCTATCGGCGAATTTTGAGCTTTTTGGAAAAAAAACAAACCTCGAGGGAACCATATCTTCCGGAATAGTAACTGGAACGCTACAAATCAAAGACGAAATTTTTCCTTTCAACGCCGCACCGCGCTCAGACAATACCGTCGAAATTGATCGTTCGGACATTACGTATATTTTGGCCAAAAACGATCTTTCCGATTCCGAGATCGGAATCGATCATGCCAGTATTATTGGCAAAGAAGACCGGGAAACTATTAAACGGGGCGAGCGAATTTACAGTTCCAATTGTGTCAATTGTCATGGAACACCGCAGATAGAAGGCTCCATTCCATCCTCCCTCAAGTTTTGGAACCAACCTTTTAAAGCGGGTAGCGATAGTTTTTCAATGTACCAAACCATGACTAGAGGTGTCGGTTTTATGCCTCCACAGCCTACCCTCACACCTCAAGAAAAATATGATGTAATTACCTATGTTCGAGAGAAATTTGTCAAGAACAATGAAAATGAAACCTATATTTCTAATACGCCAGGATATCTGTCGGGCTTGCCAAAGGGCACTTCCCTAGGTCCTGAATCGAAGCCCTATCAACCTTGGGCCGATATGGATTATGGCAACTTTTTTATCAACACTTATGAACTTGTAGACGAAGAGACCGGCATACCGAGGTATCATTCCCCAGGCCCTGCCCCCTACCCGGACGAAGATTATTCTAAGAATAATTTCGCCTACAAAGGAATTGCCGTTCGTTTAGACAAAGGCCCTGGGGGTATCTCAAAAGGCAAGGCCTGGATGATTTTCGACCATGACCTGATGCGCGTTGCCGGAGGATGGACCGGTGAGGGGTTTATTGATTGGAACGGTATTCTACTTAACGACAAACATGAGACCTATCCCCGAACTATCGGAAAATTACATTTCGAAACACCGGTGGGGCCGGGTTGGGCCAACCCAAAAACCGGTTCTTTTGATGATCCCCGAATCAGGGCCAGAGACGGCCGCGCATTTGGTCCGTTACCTAGAACCTGGGCAGATTATAAAGGGTTGTTCCATTTTGAAGACCATATTATCATTTCCTATAAAGTAGGCCGTTCGAACGTTCTCGAAGAGCTGGGTATGGAAGAATTTGAAAATAAAACGGTGTTTACGCGAACACTGAATATCGATGCATCCCCCTCGAATTTAAAAATGAGGATTGCCCCAAGCACACATAAAGTTGTCTTGACCGGTGCCGGCGCCACGCTGTCGGAACAGGATGGTTACCACATTATGCAGGTCGACCCGTTGAAGACTGCAACGGTAAAACTGTTTATAGCCAATTCTTCTACAAGTGATTTGGCCCCGCTCGCATCTACTTCTGAGGCTCCGGTCGTATTAACGAAATATGTTTCGAATGGAGGCAAAGCGCATTATCCTCAAGAACTAAAAAGCGCCATTACTCCCGGGCCGGAAGATTCGATTTTCGCAGTAGATCTACTGACCCCTCCCTTTGAAAATCCATGGGCCAGTAGAATGAAGCTTAGCGGTATCGACTTTCTAAGTGATTCGAATAAAGCTGTCGTCTGTACCAGCGATGGTGATATTTGGTTAATTAAAGGCCTTACTAAAGGCGAAAATATCCTCTCGTGGAAACGTATCGGATCGGGTCTTTTTCAACCCCTGGGCATTAAGGTGCTAAATGACAAAATATTTATCATTTGTAGAGACCAGTTGGTGTTGCTTCATGATTATAATGGAGATGACGAGACCGATTTTTATGAAAGTTTCAATCATGACCACCAAGTAACCGATCACTTCCACGAGTTTGCAATGGGTCTGCAAGCCGATACGGAAGGAAATTTATACTATGCGAAAAGTGGTAGACATGCCCGTGAGGCATTAGTACCTCAACATGGCACTCTACTTAAGGTGAGTAAAGACGGCTCAAAGACCGATATCATTGCCAAGGGATTTCGAGCGGCAAACGGCGTTTGCATCAATCCCGATGGGAGTTTCTTGGTTACCGACCAACAAGGGTTTTGGAACCCTATGAACCGCATCAATTGGGTCGATGGAAATAATCAGTTTTATGGTAATATGTGGGGTTATGACCCACCACAAGATAGTACTGCTGTGGCAATGGAGCCTCCGATGGTATGGGTAGACATGGAGTTTGATCGTTCACCATCGGAATTGCTTTGGGTAGATAGCGAGCAGTGGGGAAAATTGAACGGAGGCCTATTAAGCTTTTCCTATGGCTTCGGTAAAATTCAATTGGTATTACCTGAAAAGGTAAACGGCCAAATGCAGGGCGGGGTTATCGATTTACCCGGCATAAAATTTTTGACAGGGGTAATGCGCGGAAGGTTCAATCCTTCAGACGGACAGTTATATGCCTGCGGGATGTCTGCCTGGGGAACAAATCAAATGTTACGGGGCGGTGGGTTGTATCGCATACGATATACCGGTAAAAAGATATCGGTTCCTATCGCATTGGCCACTTCAAAATCAGGTCTTACCTTAACTTTTGGCAGCAAACTGGATGGTAAACAGGTAACGAATATAAAAAATTATGAAGTAAAAACATGGGCTTTGGTTCGCAGCAGTGCGTATGGCTCCGACCGCTATGATGTTAAGACTTTGGATATTTCCGAAGTTGAAGTCTCCACTGATGGTCAAAGCGTCTCCCTATTCTTAAATGATATTGCCCCTACCGATGTCATGACAGTTTCTTATGACTTGGTAGATTTGGAAGGAAATGCTTTAACAGGAAAAGTTCAAAATACCATTCACAATTTAAGTAAGGATTAAAAGGCTGTTTTGAAACCTATCAATTCGGGTTTTGGCGGTAATAAAATAAGGGTTGAAATTCCAATATAGTAAATGATTGAAAACGCTGTAGAAAATCAGTTGGGCTTTTTAATTGACAAAACAATTTCCTAAGCTAGATAATGTTTTCCATTATTAATGGAATTGTCAAAACAGTATTCGCGAATAATATCAAATACCTTGAGCAAAATTTACTTCTTCTCGTCTCTTTCTGAATAGATGCAGTATCAAGTCGGCTACCAATTCCCTCCTCTGGTTAACGAATTTCCTGTGTTTTCAAATGCTTCAAAAACTCTTCTGGAATTTTCTTTAGCAGTACTGGTTTGGGGTAAATCTAAGGTGCAACTTCGTAATTCAATAGGAGAAGGTCTTGTCCTGTTTTTTGAGCTCTTTCTTGATGCCTTCATAGATATCCTCTTTTATTAAAACGACATCCTTTCTGGAGCAGGCCCTTAAGGTCGCATAGTACAATACATTTACAATTTCCGCTCCGGTAATCTCGTATTTTTCGGCGATACGTTTCCAATCGATATCGGTACTGGCCTTCATGTTCAAAGGCAAGCTTTGTGTCCATAATTTGTAACGTTCGGTAACACTTGGCATTGGGAAATGGATGATATTATGGAATCGGCGTAAAAAGGCATCGTCAATATTGTTCTTAAAGTTGGATGCCAAGATCAACAAACCTTGAAAGTCCTCGATCCGCTGTAGCAAATAGGAAACTTCCTGGTTGGCAAATTTATCATTGGAACTTTGCACATTGGTGCGTTTGCCAAAGAGGGCATCGGCCTCGTCAAAAAACAAGATCCAATTTTTTCGCTCGGCCCTGTTGAACACCATTTCGATATGCTTTTCGGTTTCCCCGATATACTTAGACACCACTTGCGACAGGTCGATACGGTATACCGGAATTTTAAATTTCTTACCCAGCAAAGAGGCCGTCAAGGTCTTTCCCGTTCCGGCTTTACCATAGAATAAGACGCGGTATCCCGGCTTGATCCTTCTTCCCAAGGTGGGGTCTTGTAGCACCTGTTCATGATGCGACATCCAAATTTGGATATCATTGATGTGCTCTGCGGTCTGCGGATGCAATACCAAATCTTCCCAAAGCATGGAGGTGTGAATCTTCCGTGCGGGGAATTCCAAACTGTAGACCGGGGCAGCCTCCTTTCCCAATAGTATTTTTTCTAGCCAATCCGCATCGGGAACAAGTCGACCCGCCATATTGGGCTCTCCGTGCGGTACACCATCGACCTGCAGTAGGGCATGGGTGGCGAAGAGGCCATCGCTATTGAATATTTTTTGATACGCCAAACGTGCCTTTATATCGAGTCCGGCCAATACAAACAATGCGGTTTCCCCAGTAGGGAGGATGCCCCTATGTTGTTGCCCTTTGATTCCGCCAAAGGCTATGAATTCTCCTCCTTGGGGAAGCGCTTTTGACATGACGTCCTCGAAAAAACCAGGTCTTATATAAGGGATGATCGCTAGGAACAGCACCAGTTTCTCCGCAAAGGAGAAGTCACCTTCAAGTTGCAAAATATTGTCCAAAGCTCCGGTAAATTCATCGGTTTCGTACTCTGTCAACAGAAATTTGGTCTGAGCTTGCTCGGCCGCTAGGCGGTCCAAGATCAATTTGCCCAGTGTATCGATTCCCAGGGCAAGCTCAGCCTGATTTTTTGATACGATCTTCAGCTTACTTTTCATTCCTCCCATAGATACTTCACTTAAGAATTTGGTTTATGTCTTCTTTGATTTTAAGGGAACATATCCTGTATAAGATACCACAAAATCCCTGCTTATAAAAGCGATATCCCTACAATCAAGAAACCGCTGGAGCTTCCGGAGCAGCTGGCGGAGCGGCCGCCGACTCATCTTCACATTCCAAATCAATATTCACATTAAATGGATCCAGCGCCGCACTGGCTGCATTGGCAGCGGCCCTTCTTGCTGCTTCGTTTACGTTGTGCAATTGTTGTGCATAGGCATCTATGCCCGTGCTAGGCCCGGTATAGTCTATCGGCAATGTTACGGTGCCGTTATACTGGTTAAAAGCGCCCACATGTTGATCTTCATGTGGCGACAACGTGTTGGTAATGGCATCCCGTACCCGATCTTCCTGACAGGGGGTTAGTCCGGTGGGAACACCTGGCAAGGAAACCGAGGTGGATACGCTGTAATCGATAGTGTATTGCCCGGTATAGTGCCAGCAGTCGCCTTTCGAGCAGCCCGGTCCCTCGGTAACCGCTGTGCGCTGCAAGCCACTACTTCTTCCATTACCCCCGTTATAGGTGGCATTGGTAACCCCTTGTATGGAAATCGATTGGCCAAATACCATTTTTGTGGTCGGCTGTCCAATATATTGGATTTCGGGAACATGCTCTGGGGCCAAAATGCGTTCCTCTTCCTGTTCGGCTTCCTTTTCCATGGCCGTGGCCTCCGTGTCGGCCACTTGACCCCCCTCTTTACTCTGGGTGTTTTCTCCTTCTTTCTCTTCCTTGGCGGGTGCCGTACTTCCGTCTTCGGGCATCATTTGAATAAGGTGCCTGCCGTTTTTCTGTTGTTGTACGTGTTTCAGTTCATGGGCCAATAGCTGTTTGGCCTCCACACTGCCTTCTTCAAAATAAGCCTTGTTCATTACGATATGGTTTTGCCAAGTAAAGGCCTTTGCCCCGATTTCCTTGGCGGCGTTGGCGGCCTCCTTATCGTTATGGATTTTAACATCGCCAAAATTATCGCCCATCCTACCTTCAAAAAAGCTCCTATTTTGTTTGGAAAGCGTACTTCCTTTGGCGCCGATGTTGTTCATATAATGGCCGAAGAAGCTTTTAGAGCTTTGGGTCGATTGGCCGTCTGACTTTTTCTGCACCCCTTTCTTTTCCTCGCCCTCACATTTTTCGCATTTGCGCTGTACTTGGGCTTCAAAGAAATTTTCGTTCTGGGCTTTCTTTTGGGCCGGCTTTTGTCGTTTTGCCCGTTGTCTTCGATTTGATGATTTATTTTTCATGAGTCTTTATTTTAAATTCTTATAGTCAAGCTCTTTTTATAGGGTGTCTATTAAATAATTATTCTGGATCCTCCACTAGTTTATCATAATATTTATCTTCCAATATTTTATCTTTAAAACCATCGGACCCCAAATATTCGACGCTTAGAAATTTGCCAGGGAGCGCCTTCAAATCCTTATTAATTTCTGTTTGCAAGACACCACTCAACTCCTTTTTCATATCCTGATCAAATTCTGTACTGGTCGGGTTATCAGTATCAAATTCTTTTTTTAATAGGTCCTTTAATTTACTTCCCTGTGAGGCTTCCTCTTTTATTTCGGCATTTATCGTAAGGTTGAAGGAGTCCTTCTTCTTGAATTTTGCCGCCATTTTATTTTCAACATCCAACATATCTTTGGTGTTGTATAAAGGAGAGGATGGGTAAATATTAAGTCCTCTGTTTTTCCCAGAACCTCCAAAGCGATCCCCGATAAGATGAGCATTGTGGAAGCCTCCTTTTGCAGAATCCGTAACTCCGCGAGGATTTCCTTCAGGCTTAAAAACCAAGTCTTTCCCAACCACTTTACGTGTTTGTATGTGATCCTCATTTTCCTTCGTTACCTTTTTAAAGGAAATGTCTATGGTAAAATTGGGACCTTCTTTGCCATCGAAGGTCTTGGTAGAATAGGTTGCCTTATAGACACCACCATCCTCGGCAACATTAATTTGATCCGGAATATAATTTTTATGGTCAGGCACATAGGCTTTTTCCGGACTAGGCATAAGCATACCTCCTTCAACAATGGCAATACTCATAAATTTATCTGCCATTCCACTTTGTCTTACGATTTTGGGTGAGGCTACCCCTTTGTTCTCCGTTGTTCTTATCCCGTATACTTTTTTGTCATCTACTTTATTTTTGTTAGTTTCCAAATCGTTAATAAACCGGGGTAAAATAGCCTTATTATCATCGACAACCTTAGTGTTTAGATAAATCTCAAGGATTTTTACACCGCCCATGAGCTTGCTCACTAAGGGAAGCAGCGCACCCATTTTAGTCTCCAATTTAGCATCCAACTTTTTAACTTTGGCGTTATCGTTTGTCGCTTTTATTTCAGTTCGAATACCATCGATTTCGGTGGAAAGGTTAATGGCATTCCCAATTGTTCCGGTCAGGGCAGCATCGGTATTTTCGGTCTTTCTTTTCTCTAGGAAATTGGTTAGCGGAGTAGGTTCGCTAGCCACCGTAAGTACAGCGTTGGTTTCACTTCCTGCAAAATATAGCTTGTGTGTTTTGCCATCAGCGCCCCTAAAATTCCTTTTCTTCTTCCACCATTGAAGTACGCTGTCAATTGCCCCCTTCACCTTGGCCTTCCCTTTCTCCACAACCCCTTCCCCAAATTCAATGGCCTTCAATACGCCATTAATAATCGGCATACCGATCTTAAGCGCTTTTTCCACTAACCAATCGATGCCTTCCGTGATCTTCGCCCTTACCTTGCCGATGACTTCGGCAATTTTCTTACCAATGCCCCCTAGGCCCACCTGGTTGGCCAAGAAACCGATCATAACGGGAATGCCCTTGGCCATGGCCCCTTCCAAGAAATTGGCCGCAGCCTGCACATTCCCCGCAGCGATCTCTGCCACCCCGTTGACAAAGGAATTGAAGATTTCCAGCATGGCCCGCAACTGCTCTATAAAGGATTGGATGGCCTTATAGATCGCAATGACACTGTTAATGACCGCCATGATGCCCGTGGGATCTAAGAAACTCAATATTTTAACGGTCACCTCGGTAATGATTTTGGTCATGATCCAGCTTTTGGCCGCATCCAGAACAATGTCCCATAATTCGCTCAGTTTCTCCTGTACATATTCCCAAATGGCGATCGGTCCCCTGTCCATGACATCCTTGACAAAGGTCCAGATACCGGTCAGCGTATTTATGGCACCCTTGATCTTCGCTACTTTCTCTGCCCCTATTTTTTCCGTCAATTTCAACCAAACCCGCTCCATGATCTTATCCTTGCTGATGCCAAGGATGTCCAGTATCAGGTTCAAAATACTCTTAAAGCTCAGATCCGGAGGCATTTTTATACCCAGATTACCCAAGGAACCAAAGAGCCAGTTGGCCAATCCACCAAGCAAATGCTTGAGGATATTTTGAAAGAACTGCACAAAGCCCTGCTTAATGGCCCGAAGAATGTTTTTCAGGAAGCCGATCGGATCGCGTTTAATGTTCCCAAAAGCCTCCATGGAACGGGCGATGATATTATTGATCGTGTCGATAGGGAAGTTCATCACGACCATTAAGATCTCGATGGCAATCTTAACGATGACGATGATAAAGCGCATCAACCGAAGAATGGGGTCTCCAAAGGTTTTGAGGATTTTTATGAATACCGCCCCCGGAATCAAGAAATCGGTCCAATCCAAGGATTCCCAAAGGGTGGTGAACAAGCCGGTCACGTATTCCCAACTGAAGTTCAACTGGGCGACTGCCTTGCTGATCTTTTGGGTCATCCGGTCAATGGCACCACTTTCCTTCATTTGCTGGAACTGTGCTTCGCCACCGTCCATCAGGCTAAAGAAACCATGGATAATATTTTCGGTATTCCGCAATACCCTATTCCCGGTAAACGGATCTTTACCTATGAGTACAGTAACCAATAAATAGCCCCTCGTACCTTTGGCAAAGTTGCTCAAAGCACCCAATAGTGCCTCTCTCAGAAATGCCAGAAGTTCTATCATGGCATCGGTAATGAAGGAGGTGATGATGGTTATCGGGGTGGTAAATGCCAGGGCCATTTCAGCAAAGGCATCCAATGGATGGGCGAGCGTTTCAAAGGAAACGAGTTTCCATAGCGTATCAAAAACATTGCCTATGCTCGAGATCAATTTGAACACATCGTTGATACTGCGATCGATCCAACCCACACATTTTGCAAAAACCCCGTCCGCCATCATCTGGCTTTTGATCTGGGTGCCCCGTTCACCCAACGCTTTTAAACCGGCGTTGAGAATATTGGTGCCGTTGCGATCTATATACTCTTTGGTAATCGGATCTTCGCCCAATATCACTATCAACAGATCGTAATAATTTGGGAAATGCTCTTTCACCACCCCGACCAAATTGGTAACGGCAATCTCTTTCACCATGGTAAGAAAATCCGTTCCAACGTTATCAACAAAGGTGACGACCTGCGAAACGATGGATTGGAACAGACTCGCCACATCGTTCATTACCCGTTCGGGATTGCCCACGTCAGAAATGCTGAGTCTGTTCCAGAAGTTACTGAAATTGCCACCTACACTTTCAATAAGGCCTTTAAACCTGTCTACCGACTCGAACAACCAGGTGGCCACCGGATTGGTTGCCTGGAAGTAGTTCAGTACCCCACGCACCAAAGCACCCCATATGGGATTCAGATCCAAGACTGCATCCAACAAGGTCAGCGGTGTTTTGTTCACACTGCTGCCCTTAATGGGATCATGGCCCAGAATATAGCTCAAGAGGGTATATCCGGGAATTTTAGTGACAAAACCGAGCACCTTATCTATTAAAAAGTCTTTGGCCTTTTCTATACCCTCCTCAATAAGATCGGCCATGTCGGAGGCCAATCCGGAAACGGCGTCCCAGGCGGATCCCAGCCAACCGCCCTGTATCATAGGACCCGGGGATTTGTTGCTTACCTGCTTTGCCAAAGGCGATTCTGCCTTGGTCTGTATCGTTGCTGGGGCCTCTTCAGTTTCAAATTCCGTGCCATTGGAGTCAAAGCCTCCGGCACTTCCAATTTCTGCCCGTTGTATGGTTTCTTGGTCTTTTTCTTCCTCCAAGGCCTCGGATTTTGCCTGAAGCACTTCCTCCTCTTCTTCTTTTTGGCTTCCGTCCGCTTTGGCCTGCAGTTCCTCCTCTTCCTTTTTTTGGTCGCCGCTAGCTTTGGCCTGTAGTTCTTCTTCTTCGTTTTCGTTCTCCGATTTTCTGCTGATATTGTATTTCGCTTTCAGCAGTTCTGCCAAAGTTTTTGGTTTGGTATCCTTATCCCCTAGTTCGGGATCCCTTAGATTTCCGGTTTTCGCAACCAGCGGATTAAAGAAAGCGTGCCAATTGCTGAGGTCGTGTGTCTGCACTTGAATTTCCCCGCCCAGATGATCGTCCCCTGCCGTATTTCCGTTGACACTTTTTACCCTATTGGTGCCTTCCATCCCCACGACCAATCCGTAATGCGATCGGTCTTCTTTGTATGCCAAATCGCCCGGTTTTGGGGTATGGCCCGGTGGGTAGGCGGCTTCCGGGGGGATAAAGGATTCCCCTAGTTGCCATTTGGGCATGGGTATCCCTGATTTATTCAAGGCCCAAAAGGCGAAAATACCACACCAGCTGGGCATAACGTCGCGCATGCCCTTGCCCTTAGAATCCGCATCTGCGGGAACCACGGCGCCATAAAATTCCGATTTCTTCTTTATGCTCTTTTTGGGAACAATATTTTTCTCGCCCGTGGGTCGGGACACGATTTTGTCTTTACCAAAGGTGGTCTCAAAATATTCCATCAGGCGTTCCCAGCCATAGCGGTTTCCGTCCGCACCTTCTTTATTGGCAATGACCTTGCCTTGTTCGGCTTCGGCAAGTTCTACGGCTTTGTTGAGCTGCGGTGCGACCTGTCTTTGAAGAATAGTTTTGCGCTGTACCGCGGTGAAATTGTGTTTGCGCTGCACATTGGCCCGCACAGGGCTGGCCCCTTGCTGTATGGTATGGGTTAACTCATGGGCAAGCAGCGTTTGTCCCGTTTTAGAATCGGTATCGTATTTACCACTGTTGAAGTAGATATGATTTCCGTAGGTAAAGGCATGCGCATTCACTTGCTTACTCATCTGCTGAGCGCTCGTATCGGTATGAATCCTTACCGTACTGAAATCTGCCCCGAAACGGGACGACATATTGTTACCGACGTGTTGGGCCATGGGCCGGCCACCGGAGGCGGAGTGGTGCAATTGACTCTGGAATTGCGAGGTGCCACCCGGGGGCCCACGCCCGCTCAACCGTATCACATCGGAGTGGTACATGCCAGGCGAGCGATGATTCGAATAAGTCTGCAGGGTTTCGTCTTCCTCTTCGGAGGCGGCCTGCATTTCATCATTATTGTCTCTTTGGATAAATGCGATTTGTTTTGTTTGGATGGCTGGGGTCTCTTCTTCCTGTTCCCCATCGGCCATTCGCTGGACCGCCATGGATGGGGTTTGGATGCTCTCCTCCTCTTCCTCCTTTGTCTCTTCCTGTCGCTGCACCTCCGGGGGTGTATTTGCGGTAAGGCCCAGCTGCGACTCTGGCATGTTGACCACCCTATCGGCCACCAGATCGGCCTCTTTTTCATAGTGATCGTTGGGCCTGTTGACCCTCAATTTAGTCTGGATGGCAGGTTTGAAGAAAGTAGATTCGGAAGTAGGGGAGACCTGCTCTTTTTGGGGTCCAAAAAAAGCCTGCTCCGTTTTGCGTTGTACATTCAGAGCCGGTTTTACCGTTTTGTCTGCCGTTGAGAACAACTATTAAGTTTTATTCCATTCAACAAATAGGATTTGTTGCATCCAATTTAATTTGATCGTTGTATAGTTCCAGGAAACATAGTTGAGCAAAATATCAACAGTTTGCGCATTCACGTAGAGGTAGTAAAAACCATTCTTGGATTTCAGTTCCCCTTCCCGTGCTAAAAATGTTGTTCTGAGTCCCTGAGGACTCGTATTTTTCAGCGCTTCCCAATGACCGATAACCGCCTCCAAGAATCCCTCGATTTTTGTATCAAGTTTTTTATTGGGTTGTATTGCCGTATTGCAATGCTCCCCAGGATACAGGCCCGCTAAAATTTTTGGCAACGTTAGTTTCCATTCCGGTGCAGTGATTTCCCCAGTAGCCATGTAATGAAAAAGTATGGGCACTTCCGTAGCATCGATAAGCTGCCCTTTTGCATCAATATATCCGGCATTTTTAAGGAATTGCGGTAGAAAATACGCCAATAGTACCAAACCGGCCTGCCCTATATAGGCGCCATCCATAGTATTATCTTCCATGGAGGTTGGTTTTTTCATGACTGCCTCACTCTCGGCCCTATCTTCCCCTTCAACTGGTTTTAAATGTGAATGCCCTTTTTGGAGACGACCTTTCTGCAATGCTGCTACCACTTCTGCCATTATTACTTTTGGAACCGTTAAATTTTGGAGTTCAATTTTTTCAGGGATCATCTGTTGCACAATAATTTTCTGTAGTACAGATCTTAAAGACCAGCTGGTAATTGGAAGGAGTTGAAAGAGTGTATGATAAAAATCGATTAGGGGAATGGACAAAAAATAGTCCGGATTGGCCGTAAACAGTTTTAAAATGTCGGTTAGACGTTTCGAAACCTTTTCTTCCCGAGTAAGCTGCTCTAAAAATTCTTTTTGCTCGACGACACTTTTCAATCTAAAGAACCTGATAAAGGCATCCTTGTTTTTTGTAATTTGTACCCACTCCAACTGTACCTCCTTGTTCACTAAAATTTCCTCATAAAAAATGGTGATCATGTCTTTCCACGCTTCATCAGATACATGCTTTTTCAACAGCCCCTGTTTTAAATAGCCCAATACCATATTGGCGTTATGGTGCGCATGGGATATTTGACTTGCCTTGTTTTTGGTGACGGCTTTTTTTAATGCCGCCTCGATTTGTTGACTTATGGCAGCCCTCAATTTGTCGCTCTCCGCAAACAGGTCGTTTTCAACTGTAAGATGTAAATCGAGCTTTAGTTCCTCGATTTGGACTACCATTCCTGATTTTGTTAGGTCGGTAGCGAGCTGGTCCAAAATTTCCAAAATGTGGGTTTTGGCCCAAGCAACAAAATCGTTTCCATTTAACGCATTTCCGCCCAAGGCCTGAAACCTAAAGTCGAGCAGTGCATCATGGATGGTATTTTGTTGATTCTTTGCCATCATGTCACCAATTTGGTCAGGCATTCTGCCAGTTGTTTAAGAAAGTCGATATACACCACCTTGGTTGGCGTTTCATTGCTGGTCTTAGCCAACTCCTTCAGCACGGCTTCCAGCATACTTTTGAACACTTCTTTTTGCCCATCCTTAAATTCAAGTTGTTCTTTCCAAGAATTAAGAAGACCAACCATAATCTTTAAGGTATTGGCAGTTTTCACCTTGGCCTTATCCACATCCAGATTTTGGCAACAGGCGTAGAACATAATAAGCCCCATCATAATCTCGTATAACAACAAGGCCGATGTTCTATGCTCCTCGTCCGACACAACGACCGAATTGAGCGTTCTAATAATTCTTTGTATCACGGTCAATGTAAGGTCTTGCCGTAAAAGATCAAACTGTTCTTTTTGGGGCAAAGCAACAAGTTCGGGGAATTTCTCCAAAAATATGCTCATCAGCAGCTCGTAATCGCGAATGCCACCTTTGAATTTATCGGCACTTACCTCGTGCAGGAATTTGAATTTATTGCCCAGTTCATCAATTGGCGTACAGCTTCTCTCATCTGTTGGCTGCTCTTCAAAATTAATGGTTAGGGGTTGGGATTCATTTTCGCATGGTCCGTTGCCTGCTTTTAATGTGACAATCGCCGTTTGAACCCTACCAAAACCAATGGGTCCCGGATCTTGCTTATCCGAAAATTGTCCGTTTCCAAAATTCCATTCATATCTATCGGCAAACTTGGTTCCATTTTTAAAGGTCACAACCCTGTTGGCATTATCTTTTGAATCAACTGAAATCACAATCTCGGGTTTCATAAAGACAGTTACCGTAATATTTTTTACATCGTCGTTGACGCTATAGGTAATTACAATTTCCCTGGATGCCTGATTGCCAGGCACAAAAGCTGTAGGTTTAAATCTAAAATCATTGGCCACCACAGTACCGTCTACTTTTAATTCCCCTCCCTCCGGGGCTATTAAAATTTCATAATCCCCACTATCATCCTCACAGTACTCCCTTAGTTTAAGGTCCAAGCGCACATCGGTTTCACCTGACTTGGGTTCCTTGTCGCCCATCACAATGAAGTTCATCGGATTACAGGAAGATTTACACATATTGGGCACAAAGAAATCTGCGATTACAGTGCCTTCAGGAAACTGATTCACCAAGGCGGCCAATTCTGGATCTGAAAGATCATTGTCACCGGCCCGGTCTATGACTTCGTAAATATCATTTAGTCCCGCCTTTTTTACAGATTCATTGCTATTTCTCAAATCCAAAAAGGGGCTATTTACTTTGGCATTGACCCGACTGGCTTTGATATCAGCAAAGGGCTCTTCTCCAACTGACTCCCCAGCGGCAAAAGTATTGGAGGTGCGGGAGATAGGCGATAACACAATCAGCGGTGTATTGGCACTACCGACAGGAACTTCCACAGTGGCAAAGCCAATAGCGGATACCATGAGTATCGGATTTTTGCTTTTTGTAGTGATGACAAAATTGCCGCTCAAGTCGGTTGTTGTTCCATTGCTTGTACCCTTTTCTATAACGTTCACACCAGGTAACGGCGCTCCAGTAACAGATCTTATCGTTCCGGTGATACGTCTTGTCAAATCCCTTATTTCTGGCTTATCATTGTACACCAATATTAGCGTACCTCCTACGGTAGCCCCTGCCTTGTGCTGTAACCCTGGGTTTTTAAATGCGTATAAGGCAAAGGTTTGGTTGGCAATAAAAAGCACATAATTGATCAAGAAGTTTCTATAGAGGACCGTGAAAACTTCAGCTTTGCAAATGCGAACTGCGGCATCCAGACTTTCCTCCCACATGGCAGGCAAATCAAAATCTGGGATATTGTCCAACGCTATCAGCGTAATCGCCGCAACGCCTGAGGCGTCTTCCAGTGCCTGGGTAAGACCCTTTATCTGAAGTTGTACCAAGCCATCGGGCAAAGCTTCATATATTTTATCCAAATAGTACATTAAATATATTGGGCTCAGCAATTGGGCCTGTCCTACCGGACCAATGGTGGCGGCCTTGCTCAAAAAGGCCTTTGGGGTGATGTAGGGTTGATTTTTTAGCGGTGCGTAAAACGCATCGAAATCGGCCCCATAGGTATTGGCAAAGGTCCTATAATTGGGGAACTCCTTGCGGACCATTTCGGACTGTGGTAAATTGGTGGTTGGAACGGGTGGCGAATCCGAATCGAGTTTTTTTAGGTTGTAGAAATAGGCCATTATTTTGATTATGGTGCATCGCAATTCGGCGCCATGGGCATCGTACTGCGATTCCAAGTCGGCGAAATAGCACCGTATTTCCCCTATGATATCCTTATTTCCCGAAATAATATCGGCCAAACTGTTGGCGCTGGTAAGTAGGCTTTGAATAAGGGCAAAAATGTCCCCATTTAAAGCTACTACATCTACGGGCAGGCGTTTTTCATATTTTATCTTATTCACCTGTGCCAGGGCATTTTTCCAATTTTGCCCCAGATGGCCCTCAACCCTCAGAAAATTAAAGGGTTCCAAGTCATAGCTCAATGGATCATGAAAATATGGGTCTGCATTGTAAAGGGCGGCGTCAAACGACAAATTGGTGTTCCCCTTTTTGAGTTTGGTTTTCTTAAAATTCCAATTATTGTACAAAGCATTAGGTTCGTTCACGATGTCGTAGTAATAGGGAATTGCTTTTCGTGAAAGTGGCAGGTTCCCATAACTGCTTGGTGTAACTTTTACGTTCAATTGCGGCTTTTCAGTGCCAATCGAACTTCTTGGGATGTTGATTTTTTGAATGAGCAGGACGATTTTTTTCAACAGGAATTTTATTCGACCTTCTGAACAACAATCGCAAGAGAAGGCCGGTGATTGGATCCAATGATGTCTAAATTCATCTGGTATGCTAATGGCATTTCCAAGAATTATGTGCCGTGGAAACAGGGCTTGGTTTGGGCAGCAAAGTGAAAGACATTCGTTGCACACCGTACGCAATTCGTCATAGGCAAGAATTAAATCGCAGAAAAAGTCGTAATAATATTGCACGTGCAGCAGTTGCTGCGCATTAATATTTCCATTAAATAGGAAGGCAAAGGAATTTCTAAGCCCAGAAAAGGGATTGTTCGGAAACTCGTCCTTGATATAATACCCGAAGGAACTATAAGCTGCCCCCAATGTTGTCTCTATGCCAAAAATGAAGTCACTAGTGAGCACATTGAGAAAACCTTTAAGAATAGCAGGTGAACTCAACAACAAAGTTGCGGGCACATCATATTTGGGCATTTTGATCTCGGGCCATTCGGTGCAGGAAGGTTCATGCAGAAAAGGGACCTCGCCATCCCCAAAAATGAGATTGTCGATATCTGCCCGAGACACCAAAAGGGGCCTGTGGGTAACTTCTACGGTACAGCCTTTGTCATCGCAGGAATCTGGATCACAATTTTTATTATCTACCTTGAGTAACTCTACAAAAATGACCACCACCTTATCTGCTAAAAAAGCTGCGGTAAGTGGCTTTTGCACCTCCGCGGCCCCGTCATTATGCAACAGATTCAAGGTGAATTTTTGTGTGCCGTCTGCATTCAAAAAGGGATTGTAAAAAAACTCCTGCTCTGCAGAAAATTCATCATTGTACAAGGTATAAGTAGTTTCGGGAAAAGGAACGAGATACCCTTTGGAGGTTACGCCCACACCCTCTGATATGGTCAAAGCGGTGCCCGCCCCGTTTATACTAACCTCCATTCCGCACATCACCCCAATGCCTATCAAGGTGGTCCGGGTAAGTCGCTGTTGTTCCTCCAAATAGCCAAACATTTGGTTGAGGCTTTTCTCTGTCAGCACTTGATCTGCTACAAATTTTGGATACCGATCTTGTTGAATTAATTGTGCCATAAGATTAAGTTTTAAATAATCGTGCTATTTAACCGAACCCTGTTTTCATCATCTCCGTCTTCACAGTCATGTAGGGTGGCCTGAGGGTAAACACTTTTTAAGTTGTTAAATGTTCCTAATAATTCTATAAGTTTAATTTGTAACTGCAGCTTATCCGGTTCGGCCTTCGCCAATTCGGTTAGCCAGGCACAATAAACCGTTTCGAATTGCTGTAGTTGTTCTTCGGAAACCCAACAAATTTTTACGCCCAAGTGGGCAGGGGTTTCCAAGCGAATGGTTTTTTCGGCAAATCTTCTAAAAGCGATTCCGGTATTGGCAACGCCCTGTTCGCCATTTAAGACCACCGTAATTCTAAAGGAATATGGATCTTCTTCGCCACATAAATTACAGTCTTTGGCTATACAGATCGGCAGAAAGGGATCTCCATCCATAATAATGGAGGGTGCATTTCGTGGGCGGAGTAAAATGTGTTCCACGACATAGACTTTTTCGCTTAATACGACCTTGTCCACAAAGGCCTCTATCTTGTCTTTTGCATCATTAGCCACCGTCTCCAGGATAAATGTCGTTGGTGATGTAGCTATAATATCCCCAACATTATTCTCTAGCTGCACCATAAATTCGGCCCCTTCGGGAACAACAGTAAGGTGTGTTTTTAGCGCTAGTTGTGAAATTGCCAACTGCGCCGCTTCTTTTAACTGATTCCTTAGATCGTATTCCAGATCTATATTCTCCAATGGGGCGCTACTTAATATATGTTCGTTCAGATCGCTATATAAATCCCAATTGCCATCCCATTTTCCGGAAACATTCTTATTTACGCCATACTTGACGAAGGAATTTGCCCCATTTAAACCTAAGACTACTTTTATTCTCTCCGCTAAACCTGAATTATTCTCCGGAAGGCATACTTGGGTTTCATCTTTGTAATTAAATGCTTTGGCCCTATTGGCTGAAATAGTTGGAAACTTTTCAAGGAAGTTGATCTTATCAAAAATGAGCTCTTCCTCTGCTTTTTCTTCAGAGCCATAAGCCTGGTACAACATCAGCGCATAGTCGCTGAACGATTCAGCAAAGCGGGCCAAAAGATGGTTTAAAAACCCATTTCTACGATCGCGAAACTGATTTCTGTCCTCTAGTAAATCGTGAAAGGCATCATCATCTATCCCCACGTATAGTTCCGATACTCCTTTCAACTCTTCTTCTTTAAAGAGACCTGCAAAATAGCTTTTTGATATGGTGGGATTAATGGATAGGATGTCTTTAAACTGTTCCAATTGTTTTAGGAAAACAGATAATAGATGTTCAAAGAGCAGCAGATACTCTTTGAGCTGCTTTGCCTGGGCTTTTCGTGCCACGGAAGATGGTTCTTTCAGGCCATGTACACCAACCCCGTAGGTTTCGGGCAATTGATACTGCATGGGATAATAACCGTTGTGATCGATATAGGTTCCTTCGGGTACCAAAAGGTCGTTCTCAATTTGGACTACCTTGTTCTGCTGCCGTACCCCCCGCCAGAGCTGTAGAGTATCATGCAATTCATCTTGATGGGGAAGAAAGGGCAGATCATCCTTAAATACCAAAACCTTGGAGGCATGAATATACAGCCGTGGCTGATGTCCTGCAGCAATATGTAATTCCCAGGGTTGGGACTCTACTAAATTCCCTGCTTCATCATAACGGGTTATGGCAATATTTTTTACGGCCACAATTCCTTCAACGTCCATTAGAATATTGATGATGTCGGAAGTATAGATCGTAGACCTCAAATCGGACTCATCCAATTCTTCATCCAAAATAAAACCGTGATCTAGCTTTGGTCCCTGAAAAATTTCCTCAGTATATTTCCCATCGGAAATCAATTCAATGAGGGTGTAGAATTTCACCACCGGATTTAGGTATTCGGTTATCAGGTAGTACGCTTCTCCGAGCACGGCCTCAATATCGGCATCTGCCGCCATTTCAATATCGGCACACAGCCCTACGTCCACAATTGGCACTGTAGTGATCTTGCAATAATCTTCGGCTAAATTCCTATGCGCATGAAGTACTGATTTTGCTTTATCTACCGCTTCGTCGGCCTTTTTTAGTTGATAGAGATACTGACTAAAAGGTCCTGTTTGTGTAATATCTTCAAATACAGTTTGGAGGTCGCCTTTCTGAATGGCCGCCCTTCCATCATCCGTTTTAAACCAAATTTTCACGGGCAGTTCCACTAGGCTGATGATCTCATCCCCACCAAGGGTTGTCACCTTATAGGTAACATCTATTCGCATCGGATTGCGCAGTGCCTTGTAAAATACGTCATCCGCAACATCGAGATGATAATGGGTCATTACTATAGTAAAATCGGAGATTTCCCCATCCTTGATCACACGCATTAAGGCGTCATCGAGTTGAGCTTTGTGCCAAGGGCTAAATCTAATTTCCGCCGACGCCCTATGTTGGCCGGTATCAAATGAAAACTGATGAAAGATCTTGCCGCCATTAAGATCGCCGTATTGTGAATCTACCTCCAGTTCCAACAAGGCATCCCAAAATCCTTTGATGTGTATCGGATGTTCAGTTTCTTCATAGGTCAATATACTATCTTTGCAGTCCCCATAAAAAGGAGGATGACAAGGACAGGGAGTGCACCGCATCCAGGCGTTGGCAATTCCGATCTGATCGATTACGATCTTTCGCCAATCATTGTCTGTGAAAGGATTGATAGTCAGTATTTCACGGGCCGTATAAAAGCATTGATCATCCCATTTTACCTCTTGGTCGGTCCTATAGGCCAAAAGATCCTCAATTGAAAAGCCCAGCTTAAAACCGACCTCGGTCTGCGCAAAACAGAGCAATTCCAATAGTGTTATCCCCGGATCATGAATATTGTAGTCCGTCCAATAGGTACTGCCCAATTTTTCAATAAGTTCAATCCCTTTTTTACGCAGTGCGACGTAATTTTCGCTCTCCCTAAAATCCGGATTCTTTAATATGGTGATATGCTCATTCATTAGTACAATCGATCTCTAAAATGGCTTCAGGTGTTTTTAGCAACACTGTTAAGTCGTGTTTAATTGCGGGAACGGAAACCAGTATCGATCTTCCTGTGGAAGCGATGGCTTCATCGACTTTGGTGGTTACTCCGGAGGAATTTATATGGTACAATTCGAAATCCGTCAGGAAATCGACATTGGGTAACTCTTCAATAAAATCGATGAGTACCGATTGGTGGATACGCCCGCCAAAGTTGAGGTCGGTATCGGAGGAAAATGCCCATGGACTCAGGAAATTCATGATATCGTTTTGTATGACCTCCTTGTAATAATTGACATCCGGGAATTCTTTTCTTAGGGTGATGACGCATTTTATCTTCACTTCCTCAAAGTCGGGTTGTGCCGTATGCAGGCTTACTTGACAAGAAGTTCTTTCCCTTAGAAATTCCTTTATGTTGTTGAGCGTACTTTTTTTGGTGTAGGGTTTTAGCGGATCAATGTCATTTCTATTCGCCAAATTGGGTATGGTAATTACGGCGATATGCCCAGGGGCTACCTCGTTATAAACCAGATCTCCCTCACTTAGCGAACCTTCGATCTTTGTATGGTTCAGGCATTTTATCTTATAAATCTCAGGGAAGGCTTGCAGCACAAGGTGTTCAATATCCCATATGTTGATGGCCCTGTCTTTATGGCGTAGGCGTTCCGATGCCCTTAGGTAAAAAGCTTCGCTTCCTTCTGTGGGTTTTCCATCAAAACTGGTATAGGGTTGATCGATTTTTTTGATTTTGGCCTCCGGCACCAGGAGCTTTTTAATTTCACCTGCGGCAGCGACCATGGTTTCATATTCCGTGGCCTCGGGAATTACCCTTTGCGCCTCAATGGCATTGGGATAAATTCCAATTATTTTGGATACCGCGTCGGGGGCCTCCTTTACCGAGCAGCGTATCCAAATAAGATTGCTTTCAAAAGCGGTATGCTCCAGACTTGCATCTTTGGGGATGGTGAAGTTGATGAGCCCCGATTCGATCAAACCACTGGTATTATCGCCCACACCGTCATCGTCGAAGAGCTCCCAAACATTATTTACTGTGAGGTATTCCCAGATTAAATGATTTTCCGGTTTTTCCAATAAAGGATTTTCACTTCCTTCTTGTAGTTGAAACAAAATGGACTGTGTATCCCCTGGGTGTAGATTTTCCAAGCCAATAAACAGACTGCCCTGGGATTTGAAGTTACTATCGGTTTTGATGATTAATTTTCCCAGGAGCGCTCTTGTTTCGTTTTGCAAAACCCGATGTTGCTCGCTATCCCCAAAAGGGCCCACATGGTAAAACTCCAAAGGCCTGTTATTGAAAGTATCGGAATCGGTCGTGGCCAAATCTAAACTGCAACTGGCCTCATAGCCGACCGAAAAGAATTGTAAGGTAGGTTGATAGGGATAGATGGGTGGCACTAGATCATTCTTATCTTTGGCAAATATCATTAGGTCCTCGTAGTAATCCTTATGACCGAAGTCGTCATTGAGCTTAATTTTGACAAAACCTTTATTGGTATTTGGTAGGTATCCCTCCCAAACATCATCTTTAGAATAAAATAAGGTCTCATTTTTAGAGGAAAGATCTATTTTCAGTACTGTTTTTTGTGTAAAATTGAAGTCGGGAATAGAGGTCGTTCTAAATACCTTAACGTCCTGATAGGTATCCAAAGGCTCCCATTTATTGTTACTTAGTGTCAGGACGTCCACAGTGGGAAGGGTGAATATTTCGATTTCTTTTTTCGTAAGATCACCATCTGTCACCAGAGCGAGTGAATCTATTGCGCTAATGGTCGTGCCAAAATATTCGTTCCATTCAAAATTCAACTGAATATTAGCGCCTTTTTTATAAAAGATTTCATCGCTACCTATGATCAAGGAATTTTCTGATTTGGGTTCAGGCCCCCAAGGTTGAAATGGTTTGGATGGGTTTAACGGACTGGAATCATTATGAAGTTCCAGATTCTTGATGCCCTCCTCATTGTAAGTATCGTTTATTTCCCCAACCTTAACCGTTAACTTAGCCGTAGATATTTTAGCCTGACTTAAGGTATCATAGATAAAGGGTAGTGTGTCGTTGTGTTCCAGTACAATTTTTAACACTGGTTCGGTTGCCGTGAGACTGCCCAAATGTACTTCTTTGTTATAGGCGACAATCGGATCCTTATCGGCGGGAATATCAAAAGTAAACGTAATCTTGGTCACCTTTCCACCGGCTCCCAATGTTCTATCTAGGTCTATCTGTTCTATGGGGAACCACTCTTTTTCCATAGTTATGAAAGCCTGGTAAGCAAATTCATTGAATTTCACATTATTCGAAATCGAGATCTCCAAAATGATGGTCCGTTTGCCTTCCCCTAATCTTAAATAATGAGATGAAATCGCAAAACCAATTTCGGCTTTAGGCATGTTGATACTGTCCAGTTCCGCATTCACGTATTCCTTAATGTGAAAAGGATGCCATGCAATGACATGTTCGGCCAATTTTTCCCCCAAACCGTCAGCACTGTTTATTACAGGAGCCGCAAATAGCCTTCTATTATTGATTTGTGTGCCTATATTGTCCTCCACCGCACCGTAATACATAGCGGTGAGATGTTTTATTTTAGCCTTATTGAGGATAGTCTCCCTAATGCTTTCGTAGGTTATCAGATTTCCATTTTTATCCTTTGGCCCCATAAACTGGGTATCGTCCTTTAAGGCGTAGAAAGGGGTCACCCTGTTCAATTCCATTACCAAAAAGGCACTATCAGGATCCTCTGCCAGTGGTTTAAGCTGTAATACATCCTTATAATAGAAGTCGAGATGTCTTCCTGTGAGCTCGTTCAAATGTGCTTTGGTGTCATCCAGTAGTTGCAACCAGGTCAGGTAGAGTGCATAATGGGGTTGGTGACCCGGCCAATCGGTCAGGTATTTGCTGAGATATTTTTGAGAAAGCTTGGTAATAAATGTTGTTGATGCGCTGATCTCATCCAAGATACTGGTAAAGAAATTATGCTGGGTCGCATACTTTATTTTATCCGCTATGCTTCCAGCGGGATTTCCAAAGATCGATGGGTCTGATGCTAAGGCCCCGTAAAAGGCACTGAAACTTGCGAACCCAACATACCAAGTTGATGAAAGATTGGAAAGTGTAGCATCAATGGCATTTTGATGACCGGTCAGTGGTTCAAAAAAAATGTTCAGGTCTGTTGGAATACTGTCCACCATAAGGCTTTCGTCCAAAGAGGCTTTGTAATAGGTAAAAGACCTCTTAACGGTAGGCAATAGCCTGGCCTTGATGTGATTCAATAGAATGGCGTTATACTCCTTATCTGCAAGCGTTAGTCGATATAATTTATCTGCAATAATGAAATAGGAAAAAATAATGTCGAATAGCTGCGTATATATTTTCTCTAACTTCTGATCTGCGAGCGGAAATCCGTCTTCTACTTCCAAAAATTGTAGTAGTTCTCTAATATACTGTGATAATATTTCCGGTTCATAGCCTGCCGCTAAGGATAATTGGGCACTAATATCCGATGTGAAAAATGGTTTCATTGAACCAACTGCGCCATTATTTAAGGAGGTAAAGCTGATATGATCTGAAAACTTTCCCGCCCAAACCATCCAATCCTCGTCAGATTTATCAAGAATTTCCACCGATGTCGGACTGAGCTTTTCCAACACCCGTTGTCCCTGGCTTGTGCCCTGTCGAACTAGTGGATTTTTATTTTTAGAACAATCGCTCATATCATACTGCTAAGGGGTGGTTGGTTGTTAGAATGTCCATTTCAGTAGCTTCCTCACTGTAAAATGGGAACACAAAATTGAACCTGCTGTTGGTGGCGCTGACGATGTATTCCAGTAAAATCAGCAAAACACCTTCATTCTGTCTAGAATCGTCCAAGGTAATTTTCTTCGCTTCTATTCGGGGTTCAAAGTATAGAATGGCGGTTTTTATGCGTTCTTTGATCATGGTTTTTGTACCTGTATCCAGCGATTCAAATAACAAAGGCTCCATGTGGCAACCATATTTGGGCTGCATTACCCGCTCACCGGGCCTGGTGGTCAATAAAATCTCCAGGCTCTTTTGTATGTCATCATACAACTTGGTGGTTTCCAATTGGCCCAGTTCCCGGTTAAAAGTTGGGGGAAAACTCCAACCTACTCCAATAAAATCTTTTGCATTCTCCATTTGATCTTTTTTAACCGATTAAAACCGTTGGTGCACCAATCACAATAGTACCACCATGTGCTGTGGAATCTCCCATACGTGCAGCGGGCATCCCCTCGATCATCACGGTCGAGGATCCAGCCAGGATGGTATCCGGTGGCCCGACACAAGTGCACATATCTCCGACCCGCGCCGCTGGCATGCCGGCGATTATCACTGTAGCTGCGCCCATAACGATCGGACCACCTACGTGGGGTACGGTGCCCGTTACCATTGGACATACATGTAAATCTCCTATCCTTGCTGCAGGTGCGCCCATAATTTTTAGTTTAATTGCAGTATACTCCCTTTCACAGTTGTGGATCCTCCTGAGGATAGTTCCGCTGCGGCACCTCCCTCTAGTTTCGCATTGGCGCCTCCTTTGATCTCCACATTTGCCCCCGATTCCTGAGTCAGGTTTACAGCGGCCTTGACCTTAATGTCTTTGATACTTTCAATCTCAATACCGTCGCTGTTCATGACCAATTTATTGCCGTTACTATCTTCCAGCGAAATACTGGTATCATCGTCGCTCATTATAATTTGGTGTCCGCCTGGGGTTTCCAAGGTGATAGATTTCTTATCGTCATCGAAGACTAATTTTAGCCCTTCCCTCGATTGGTACCCCTTTTCATGGTTATCATTGGCCGCTGGAAAAGGAGCCGTGTTCTTACTGCTGTGGACCTTCCCCAGAATGACCCCATAGCGGGGATCGGCATTCAAAAAACCAGCTATGACCTCATCATTAATTTCAGGACGTGAAACCCATCCCCGATTTTCTCCTGCATCCAAGGAGCAAAGCCTCATCCAAGCGCCTTCATCACTATCGTGCACCATGGGCAACCTTACCTGGATCCGCTCTTCCCCGTCCGGGTCTTCGAGGTTGGTCACTATTCCGATTTGCAACCCGTTGACTGCGGGAAGAAGCGCGGAGGCCAGGGGTTGTTCCAATTTAAATTTTTCGGCAAAACGCTCCGGGGATTCTCCAAACTGAATAAAGGTTTCCCAATTCCCTTTTTCTATATGGTGACGTACTCCCGACACCATTACTTTTCCCTCAAAGCGTTCCCCTACGTTTTGCAGTTCGATCAAATGGCCGGGTAGGGGGGTATGAATACCATCAATTTTTAGTTTGCCCCGTATTTTGGCGAGGCGCTGTTTCTGTAAGATGCTGTTGGCCCAAATTTGAAGTTCGGACTCCGGCAGGGCCGTATGCCTAATCTCCAGTTCGGAATTGGCGGTGGCCGCAGCCAAATCTGTAGCAGCTAAATTCCCGGCAGCGGGAACGCCAGGGTCTTGGGCTTCACTATTGATGGCTTCTTGTTCTGCCTGACTCCAGCTGATCGATTTTAAGGCCTCATACTGATGCCTGGAATCTATCTCTGCGTCGAGCTCCTTAATGGTAGAACCGTATGCAAGGGTGAGCACCGGTTCCTGTGAAAAATCGGGAGCCTTAAAACTTACTTTAGTAGCTTCGGTGGTCGTAACCCAGAATCCATTCTCCTCCGCTCGGCAGATCATAAAATCCCAATCCGTACAATTGAACTGTACAATTTCCTTATGTGTTATTGCCGCAGTATCACTTTCGAGGCTTAGCCCGTGATCGCGGCAAAGCTGATCCGCAATTTCATCGTCCTTCATTTCGTGGAAATAGTTGTTTTTGGGTTTAGTGGTCATATTAATCGCTTCATGCCTACATTCTACCACAAGTACCGAAACACTCTTTCTCACCTTTATGCTGTGCTTTACGGTGATGCCTTTGAACACCATTTCTTCGTCGTTTTGATATCCGGCTAAAATCTCTATGGGTTTACCAGGTATCAATTCTTCGCTGTTGCTGGTATTAAATCCCTGTTCTGCGGCCGACCCATCCTGCAACAGTATCGTGGCTTTTGTGATGCTGTTGATTTCCTTCTGGATCACGATGCTCATTACCTTGAACTGTTCGGAAATTTTATTTCCCTCTACCAGGATAGTAAAGGTGGAGACCGATTTTGGTGCTGTACTGGGTATCGTGTTTACTTCGCTCATGCCACAGGGGTGTTTTTCTCAATGGGTGGAAAAATTATTTCTGTTCCCGGAGAGAGGTTTCTAAAACTTGAAAGCTTATTGATAAGTGCCACCTGTAGATAATAGCTTGAACTTCCGTATATCTTATAACACATCAGGGGCAATGTATCGCCTGATTTTATCATTCTAAAATGTGTCAAATCCGGAGATTCCCTTCGTTCCTCCGCGGTTCTTAGGTTGTCTTCCACACTGCCACTAAAGCTTACTTTGCAGATGGCCCGGATAGGTTTTCCATCTGGATTGAACAATTTAAAGTTGATGTTCAATCCTGTACATCTGCCCTTGAACAATAGGCTTCCCCATAAGACCTGGAAGTGTTTTGGTTCGTGGATATCCCCTTCATATTTGAGCAATAGATCTCGTAGTGCAGTAATGTCATCCTCAATAGATTCCCTAGGATTATCATCTATGATCCCAGAACTATCGATCAACAGTTCGAACGCAAATTCTTCAGGCTTTTTGACCGAAAAACGCTGTTGTGAACTACTGGTCCCTTGTCCTTGCCCATCTTGGTACTCTATCTTATAATCCAGATTATAGGTTTCCGGATTGAGCATGGCGGTAAAGGTTTGTTGATCGGAAGGCGAATCCGAATAATCCGCATTTTTAAACGCGATGATCTTTAGCTTTTCAATTTTACCTAATGCCATTATCTTTCATTTTTGTCATTAATAATTCGCATTACCTGTTCTATGACATCTTTTGAGAGTTTTTCGGGATCTGCTTTTTTGGCCTCAGTTTGTTCAGAAATCGGGGTGCTACTGCCTTCCCCACCTTCAGATTTTGCCTGGTTGACCGAGATGCTTACTTTTAAATTTCTGATGCTCAGTGACATATTATCCTTTTTTAACCTTGAAGTAATTATATGCTATTTCAAGTGTTTCGACCATGATCGAATTCTCCGTGGCGTTTAAATCGCTTACACTCCATTTTTTGGGCCATGCCTTAAAAACCTGCCAGGTCAAAAGTGGGTCGTGATCACTGTTCAGTAAACTTATGGTCATATTGGCCGGCTTAAATTCCCTGTCGTAAAGAGCACTTTTAATCCATTTAATTAGATCGGAATCGAGCAAAAGGCCTCTTTTTAAGGTAAGGTCGGAGAATTTACTTCTGCCTGGAATTTTATGTTCAAACAAGTTTTGTCCCCCTTCTTTAATAGTCTCGACATCGAGTTCCATATTGAGTCCACCAACACTTTGAAAACGCACATCATTGTCGTTCCCGACATTGATAAACTCAACTCTGAAATGAAAGCCTACAGGAGGATAATACCCACCGGCCGTATGAAAGTCATCTTTAGCCACAATTTGGATTTAAATGGTTTGCCTATTCCATGATCTTTAGTCCTTCGTGCGCCAATTCCAAGGTTTCAACGGCAATTTCATTTCCGTCGGCCTTAAAATCGCTGGCCTGCACTTTTATGGGAAAGGCGTTTTTAATCCCCCAGGTCATTACCGGCTCATGTTCCTCGTTCAACAGGCTGATGGTAATATCCCTTCGCTCTACAGTGGTAAGATTGATGGTTTTCATCCAATTGTAAAAATCAATATCCCCACTAAATGTGCCCCGTTTTAAGGTAACGTTACTGAACTTGTGCATGCCGGGCATTTTTATTTTATGGTATTCCGGACTGCTTCCCTCGCGATACTCTATGGGCTCTACTTGAAAATCGAGACCGGTGACCTCTGTGAAACCAATTTTATTGCCATTCCAATCAACTCTGAAGTGAAATTTTGTTAGCGGATATGTCTCCATGATACTCTTTTTAGTTATGAATTATTATATGTTTCCAATCGTTATTTTTGACTAAGATTCTGCCAATTTATGAGAGAATTGAAGGATAATGAACTCCGCAGGTCTTACCACGGCCATTCCGATTTCCACTATCATCCGGCCTTCCAAAATATCTTGCGCGGTCATTGTTTTTCCCAAACCGACCGCGACATAAAATGCATGTTCCGGCTTGGCACCTTGTAGGGCACCTTGCCGCCATTGGAGGGTCAAAAAATTCTCTATCATGGTCTGTACCTTGACCCAGGTATTGGCATTGTTGGGTTCGAATACAAAAGGCTCCGTAGATTTTTTACAACTTTCTTCCACCATATTGAAAAAACGCCTAACACTGATGTATCGCCATTCATTGTCATTGCCTGCCAGTGTTCTGGCCCCCCAGACCAGTGTGCCTTTCCCAATAAAAGTTCGGATGGCATTGATTGATTTTCCTGCCACTGCGTCTACATTGATGTTGGCCTGTTCATCGTGGCCAATCATAACCGACGGCTCGCTGACCGAGTTGATACTTACATTAGCAGGAGCCTTCCATACCCCCCGTGTATTATCTACTTTGGCATAAATTCCGGCAACGGCGCCGCTAGGTGGCAGCGTATTGATACTCTTTGTAATGTGTTTTACAATATTACCAACGACCGGATGACCGGCATATAGGGCGTCTTGGGCTGCTTTTTGATATCCTTCCGCTGCTTTCAGAATGGCATCGGCATAGGCAATGAGCTTTTCGAACTCGCCTAGGACGTCATTGGATATTTGTTTGGCTATTGATAATTGCAGTGCGACATTGTTGGCATCCCCATAGGCCTTATTTGTAGCCAAAACCTGCGGAACTGTGCTGTCCAACCAATCGGAACTTGCGGTAGTCGAATCACTATCCACATATTCGGCGTGAACGAGGGGATCTGTTAATCCACCGTTTAAATTTTTCGTTGCCGTATTCTTATCAATAGCAATAATTCCCCTTGCTGCACCCCTCCACATACTAGTTGCCTTGGCGTAGGTGTTTACGTCGTTTGCAATCTGACTGGTAGAAGTATCCAGTCCGTTGTACAAATCCTGAAATTCCATTATCGCGCTCCTGCAAAAAGCGAATAAATTGGGAAATACAAGCAACACTGCTGGACCATCGGCGGATTCATCAATAATCTTTTTAAATTCCAAGTATTTCACCTTTATAGAAGAGGCCTCTGTGCCCGTACCTAATAGGCCATCTGCGGTGTTAGCAGATTTAATCAGGGTCAAGTGCGATTCTACAGCGACCATCTCATCAGCTGCTACCTGATAGCTGTCTATCAATGCCAAATGCTCACTGTCGGAGGAAAGATCTTGGAGGGAGACATCTGCGACTACCAAATTATCTATGGTAGCCTGAAATGTGCTTAAATCTATGTCTCTCGGATAGGTTGCTACAACATAAGGAGTGTATGCAGCTCCATATTTTAAATCGTTTATACCAATATTGTTTCTATAATTGGAAATGGCGTCATCCAGATCTCCTGCGATATTTTCTTTTAAATCGAAGAGTGCCACCCTGTCCTGAAGTTTAGCACATTGCTGCAATGCCATTTGCTGCAAGCTATAAAAGCCGCCTTCATCATTGGTCTGATTCGAATCGCTATCCACATTGATGGCATCCGGAAATAAAATTATAGTCGGCTCGTCATACTTTTCCAAAACCTTTACGCCAGCCCTCAAACCATAGGGTGTAGTTGCATTTTCGTCGCCAAAGTCATCCATGACATCTGTATCCCCATATAATCCTACGGATACGATATAACAGTCTCCCCCGCCGTTGTCAAAGAATAATCTTAAGCTGTCATACATTAAAAAACGTTTGTCATTATCAATGCTTATACTGCTTACTGCAAAATTATTATTCTGATCCACCACTACGTTTATGGCGTCAATAGGATTATCACCACCGTAGTACTCCCGGTATTCGAGCAGGGAAGATATGCGGGTGGGTTTAAGGACCAGGGATTCTCCCCTTTTTTCTGCTTTTTCCGTGTAACCAATAAAGGCCGGAATTGCCGTTTCTACTTGTGCAACGGAGGGCGGTAGCTTTGGTATTTCTTCAATATAAACACCCGGTGTTTTGTAAACTGTGGCCATAACGTGTGATTTTAATTGTTTTTATAAATTCAAAAATGTTTCACTAACTATATACTTATTATCGTCATCAAGAATAGATAAATCCCTATGTCCCGGTACCTTGGTTTTTAGCAATGCATCAGAACCTGTATAGGTGACCGATATGGTGTCAATGGCTTTTTCGTTCATCCTTACGGGGAGTTTGCTACGAAATATGTTGCCACCCAGATTATCAAATTCTATGGTGCCGTCAGTATCCGTGATGTCGGTCACTTTGTTTGTTTTACAGACATATTTTAGGAGGTATTGCGATGGCGAAAATCGGATTTTGTAATTACGGGTCTCGATTTCCTTGTTCTCTGGCAGAATGGTGAAGAACGAACCGTCCTCTTTTAAGAATCGATACTTTTCCTCAGTGGCCAAAGCATCATTGTGTATATTGATGAGGCCCATATAAGGTACCCAGTCATTCTCTAAACGGAAATAGAGCAATTCTTCCTGGGTGGTGTTGAGGACCACCTTATACATGCCTTCGGCAAATGGGATGTTATCTTCCGTATAAAAATTGAGGAGAACATTGTCCATCATAGCTCCAGTTGGATTTTCTTCAGGTCCAATCTCGGTCTCCTTCACCTGTATATCAAAAATCTTGGTAGCCGGATTGTATTTCAGGTAACTAATTTCCACCTCTGCTGCCGGTGTGGTCAGTGCCACTACTTTTTCAGGCCCGGTAAACAGCAAACTGGTCGTGGGCGACACATAACTTATTTTTTCCAGTTCCCTGAATTGAGATCTATCGGTGAGGTCCCCAGTATTGGCATCTATTTTTTGAAGGCATTCATGGGCGATATCCGAGCCACTTCTTGCCAAATCATTGTATTTGTAGGCCTTTGTGGAATCAAACAGGGGCAATTTTTCGTTGAGGTACAGGATGTCGTCAATTGATTTATCATTACTATCCACAATAGAATTTGCATTACTGAAATACAATTTGATATTATAGGGATCTGATGAAACATAATTGGTAATGCTCGAAAATTCAAAGCCGCTGACTTCCAGAAAAAACTGAAGGACAAAATCGTTGTCCAATTTGAGCAAAGGGGTAGTGTCTTCCAGATGCTTCACTAGAATGTAAAGTTTGTTTTGAAAGAACTTTGCGATCAGGCCCGCTCCTCGTAATACTTTTTGCGTTGCGGAGGTTGGTACGATGCGGAGCACTTCTGGTGTTGAAACAGAAAAATAATCGTGTTCCAATTCTATTGTAAATACAGGTGTGTATCGCATTACAATTAATTTAAGGTGCCTGCAATGGCATTCTTTTTCGTTTGGATTTCTGTAATCAAACCACCGCCACTTTGGTTGGCTTCATCGGCAATGACCACCATTCGCATTTTATACAAAACAGAAGGCAAATACTTCCCACCCAGGGTACTCCATAGGTGATTGACCTGTTCGAAATTCATGGTATACAACTCTAAGTGTAATTTCTCTATGCCGGGATCGAGGGACGCAAAACTGGGCTGCGTAAAAAAATTAGTGCTTTGAAAACATTGAATCACCTTGGAAATCCTGCTTAAATCTTCCGGGTAGTCACTTGATTGGGCCGAAAACAATACATATAAGTTGATCAATATTTTTGGGTTGGCCTTGATTACCCTGTCCACTTGTCTATAAATCCCATTGGGGTTTTTTGAAATCCTGTCCTCTTCAATATTAACAAGGGTAATTATTATTTCAGAGTTGCCTCCCGAATCCGTGGGATCCCCGCTATCTACTATCTTAGCTATATTTCCCAGTTCTACATATTTTTGCGTAGATGGACCTATCAACCCCTGAAAATAAAGATTGGTCTGATCTTCAATGAAAGACAATGCTTTATAGATCATAATGCATACGATAAAATGAAAAAAATTGGTGGGGGAAAGGACTACAATAAGCACTTATGTATGTTCGCCTAAAATCATATACAAGATTCAAAGAAATACCATACAGAACAATCCCTAAAAATGGGGATATTCACCTGTAATCTTTACGATCCGTACAGCGGCAAATCGTATCTTACAATTCAATAACTTTCGAGGCTTTTTTAATAAGTTGGGCCGTGTTCTTTACCTGAAATTTTTCAATAAGATTTTTTCGATGTGATATTGCAGTATGATTACTTATAAAAAGTATATCTGCTATTTGCTTTGAAGAATATCCATCGCCTATAAGTCGAAGCACTTCTTTTTCCCTCGAAGAGATGGTGCGGTTTAATTTATTTGAAAAGCAGGTCTTGTTTGGCAATTCGTGATTTGTAAAACATTGCTCAATCCTTTCTTTACCGGATACATCAAAAATATAATTTAAAGCGAGGGTGCATTTTTCCAATTTGTGGATTACTATTTCATGCTTAAGGCACATCTCATGGCCATAAAAATTGGTGATGTGATAGCGAAGTATTAAAGGTTTTTGAGGATACGGAATGGCAAAGAAATCGGATATTCTATCTTTCATCCTGTAGGCGTCTATTTCGTTGACCAAAGAAAACCAAAAATCCCACCCTTCTTCACACAAACATTGATAATTCTCTCCTACAATTGCCATTAAGAGCTTGTTGCAATAAAGGAATTGATCTTTTTCTATGTGATAGATACCTATCATCAAATTCTTAGAGCATTCACATGCATTTAGCAGTTCGGGAATAGTGGATAGATAGGAAAGCTCAGGCCTTCCATATGTAGATTGGAAATTCGATATTTCTTCTAGGTTGTTCATTTAATGGGCATATATTAAATATACGACCGTAAATACTGCAAGCTCTTTAAAACTGTATAGTTGGTAGGTAATACCTTATAATTTGTAAATTTTTCTTGATACTTGCACTTATATAACCACACTGCTTAAACACTATTATCCTACAAAAATAAAATCCTTATCCGTGTATTGTTGATTAAGGCCTCGGTGCGATACTGATTTAAGAATACAAGAACTGAAAAAGGTAATTGCGTTCTGCCCGAATGACGAAGATATTTTCTCTAGTTACTGAAAAGACAGAGAATCACAATACTTCATAAACGGTAGCGCTTTTACTTTTTGCCGCAAGTGAATTATATCAAATAATCTTAGGAACACGAATCTTTCCCTCAGGTCACCCATTCAGTGAGCAAAAAAACCAATCCTCCTAAAACTCCTATATACAGTTTTTTCGGCCGTAGGTTCTGCTCTCCACAGGCTCCAATCTTGTCTCCTGTAAATTCTGTTTTATAGATTTTTTATTTTTATCCTAACTTCAGCGGCACTATTTTACAGCGGTACCAAAACGATATTACCCTCCGAAGAGCTCAAATCAATTCGAATAATGGTATGGTTTTCATCGCTGATGGGAATCATCTTGCCCTTGTATTCGATGTTCACATGATTGTCTCTTTTAATGGTGTACTTGATATCGAGGCCGTTAAAACTACCGCTCAGCGGGTTATTGTCTAAATCGTCATCATCATCGTGCTGTTCTTCGCCATTAAAAACACCTGATTCAACATTTTTGTTGGCCTCGTTCGGTTGAAGATCCATTCGGTATGAGCCGTCCGTACCATCGACTTCCCATGTAGCATTAAATGTTGGAATAAATGCTCCGCCGCCCCCTGCATCAGAGCTACAACCGATCATTACAAGTGTAAAAAACACTGCTAGAATTTGTGTTAGATTCGAAGTTTTCATCTCTTATCATTTTTAGTAACTAGTTCATTTTATATGTTCAATCCATTTCGGAGTTGGGAAAGAAAGGTATTTACCTTGGGATTCATTACATCGATTTGTCGTTCAAGGTCATCAGTGATTCGTTTTACGTCTCTTAGAATTTCCTTCTTTTTGCGCTTTTTATCGTTTTTACTCAATTCCCTATATGCCAATATTTGGGTTCTCACCTTATCAAGTTTGAGAATATGGATCTTGTGGATATCATCGATAATACCTTCGATTATAGTTTCCAATTCCACACCTCTTGGTGCATCCCAATATTTATCGAAATCCAAACGGTATTTGGCGTTATTGTTGTTGATGTCGTTGAAAATCTCATTATACGCATTTATGATTTGAACCATCTCATCTTGGATAGTTCGATTTTCAAGGGCATATTTGGTTACATCTTGGAATTCTTTTTGAACATCGATCACCCGAAACATATAGGTTTCCAACATATTGGAAATAATATTATACTGCTCTTTTTTAGCGGCCAATAGTTCCTTTGCATGAACTACATCTACCAGCTCTTTCATAAACTTTTTTCGGGTCTGGTTATCCCGTATCAGTCCCCTTCCGATAAGTATGCTTCCTTTTCTCAGAATGACTTCATTCAGGTTTTGAAAAGTGACCGTGACTTCATAAACGCCACTATCGATATCATCTTTGACCTCTCCGAAAATGACC